>Ga0207700_10000017_pt1 | contig 195983 bp, 197 predicted proteins | sample LARL82metaG_FD_184348 | JGI IMG/M metagenome (GOLD analysis project Ga0207700, IMG submission 184348) | Corn, switchgrass and miscanthus rhizosphere microbial communities from Kellogg Biological Station, Michigan, USA - LAR L8-2 metaG... | ecosystem: Host-associated > Plants > Roots >...
CGCCTCCGCCGCCACCCATGGAAAATGACGGTCCCGTCAGTGCCGTGACAGACGCCAAAATAGCCGCCGCGTACCAGAGTTTGCGCATCGTTCGTCTCCCGACTTCTGTTGCGATACTATCGCGGCGGCACCTTGCGCTAAAGCCCTTTGCATTGACTCATGGCGCATCCAGAAGAGAGGTTTGGCCATGAACCAGACAATCGAGGCCAGCCGGCCGTCGGATCCCAAAAATATTCGCCGTAAACCTGAGAGCCTCGCGAAGATCAAACGTGCGGCGCGCAAGCTGTTCGTGGAACGCGGTTATCATGCCACGCGACCACAGGACATCGCGCGCGAAGCCGGTCTCGGGCATGGGACATTCTACCTGCATTACCCGGACAAGAAGGCCTGCTTTCTGGCCTTTGTTGACGACGCGCGTGAGGAACTTCACGAATTTATGATCACGCGCCAGCCTGCCGTGAAGACGCTCGAGAACACAATCGCCGTTGCCCTCAAGGGCATCTATGAATATTCGGCAGAGCATCCGGGCGTGCTCGCAGCGGCCATGACGGATGAACTGGTCATCGATGCGGAAGGCGCGCAGGCGACGCCACTGCTCGTGCGCTGGGGTTTCGATTGGGCGGAGGTCGTGCGCGAAGCGATGCGTACCGGCGAGGCATGCACGAGCTACGAGCCCGACATTGTCGGACAAGCCATCCTTGGCGCCATTCATCAGGTCGCCAGCGAAGGTGCGCGTTCGCAGCGCAAGCGCGAAGAAGTGCTCGACAATCTCACGCGCTTTCTGGTGCGCGCGCTTAAGCCCTAAGATCGATCTTCCGCCGACGGGCGCCCCCGCCGAGACACAAGCCCCCTTGTGTCTCGGACGAAGCGTCAATTCAGGTTGAAGCTCAGGCCTGCAAGCAGCGCATGATCGGAGAAATGCTGGTGCGCGCTGTCAATCGGACTCGACAGCGTGACCGATTCACTTTGCGAGAAGCGATATTCTCCGAACAACGAGACATTGTCGCTCACATAGGTCCGCAAACCGCCTTCCGCCTGATAGGCCGGCTTCCAGTCACGACCACTCAGCGCTCCGATCGTTCCACCGACATTCTGAAATCCCAGACCGACGCCGACATATGGCGTGAACGTGGCATTGGGCAGGAAGTCGTACATCGTGTTGATCATCAGACTCGTCGACGAGAGATGACCGTTTGCCGTTACGCCACCAAGTCGATCAATACTGGAATTCTGGTAGAGCGAATTCAGCTCGATCCGAATCCCGTCGCCCGTGTCGTAGCCAAACGCACCGCCAGCCGCGAAGCCCGTGTTGAAAGAATCGTTCAGCTTGCCAGCCAAGGTATCTTTGAAAGTCAGGTCCGGAAGCAGCGAAACACCGCCTTCGCCGCTGATGTAGAAGGTCGGTGTCGCAGCCGAAGCGGCATCTGCGGCCAAGCTGAGTACGATACCCAGGATGGTTCTCGCCACGATTCGTCGTGTCATTTTGAACTCCTTGTTTTGTTGGCGGTGGTCTTTGCGTAACCGCAGGCGTGAGGCTGTGCTTGTCGTGTCGCGAGAATGTGTCGATCTCGTCGCAACATATTCACAGCGCTGCACAATTTGTTTCAGTTCGGTGTTTCCGAAAGGTGTCAGTTCGGTCACGTCAGGATTGACAGCAGGCACTCGCTGACAAACTATCAGTGCAGCAAATTGTGGCGATCACTCTCCGCATAAGAGGCGATTCATAAATGGCAAAGCTCACCTACACGCGCGAGGAGATCATGGCGGATGATGACTACGCGCAACCGCAGATCGAAGCGGGATATCGCCTGCACGGAGGTTTCGACTCAAGCGGAAGATACATTTCTCCGCGCACGCTCAATCGCTGGCCCGCTGTTGAAGCGTGGCAAGCAGAGCTGAAGAAGCGCGGCGCGCCGGTGATCGATGCCACGACGCGCCTCTTGAAGCGCGGACCTTATCCCACAGTCGGGCAGCAGAAATTTCTGCTTGGTAACGGATTCGGCGAGACGCTTTGGAACTCTCTGACGATCACCGGTGTGATCGAAGCGCGCGGCGCGATGCTTGCCCAGGCAGTCGCGCCCAGTTTCCAGGACATTGTCGTAGAAGACATCAGCGCGACATGCCTGGGCCATCTCAACAAAGGTCTTTTGGTCGCGCACGGCTTCGATGAAGGCGGCACAAAGGACAAGGGCATCGGCGGCCATGACGACATGTGGTTCGCGGTTCGCGATGCCTTGTTCGGGAAGAACGCTTATCCGATGCCAGAGGTACCTGCGAGCATTGCGCGTCCGGAGACCGGTCGGCGCATGCCGCAGATTCCGAAGGAGTTCGAAGAGTGGGTGTTGCTCTTGATGAACGTGCTGATGATCGAGGTGAAGGCGGAGAGTTTCTTCTCCTTCTGCCAGGGCATCATGCGCGATCCCACAAATTTTGCTGATCGTCGTCCCGCGGCGAACCATGCTGCTGAACTCGTCGAACGTATCAGGACCGACGAAGCGATCCATGTCGCCTATCTCGCCACCGTGATTTCCGAACTGCGCACCCTCACGATCAAGACGGTAGACGGCAAAAAGGTGCCGGGTGCGGAGATCATCGATCCCGTTTGGAACCAAATGATCGAGTGGCACGCCGTGACGAATTCTGACTTCGCGCGCAGTCAGTCGCGTGACGCAATTATGGCGCGACTCAGAAGCAAACCGAATGGCCCGGCGCTCGCTGCCACGTTCGACTCGCTCGAATTCCAACAGGCGGCGGAATAGCGATGAAGGACTTCAGAGGGCGGACCGCCTTCGTCACCGGCGGCGCGAGCGGGATCGGTTTGGGCATGGCGCGAGCGTTTGGGCGCGCCGGCATGAACGTCGTACTTGCCGACATTGACGAAAGCGCTGCGAAGAGTGCCGCTGACAAGCTGGCTTCTGAGCAGATCAAGGCTGCGCCAGTGCATGTGGACGTCACCGACCGTGCCAGCGTGCGCAGCGCCGCATTGGATGCCGTCGCGGCGTTCGGCAAGATCCATCTGGTCTGCAACAACGCCGGCGTTGCAGTTGGCGGTCCCTTCGGCACAGTCCGTGAGCGGGATTGGGACTGGATTTTCGACGTCAACTTGAAGGGCGTCGTCTACGGGATGGAAGTCTTTGCGCCGCTGATCAAGAGTCATGGCGAGGGCGGCCACTTCGTCAACACGGCTTCGATGGCGGGCATGGTGTCGCCGCCCGGGATGGAACCCTATTGCGCGACGAAGTTCGCAGTCGTGGCCATGAGCGAAGGTTGGGCACCTCAGCTCGCGCCGCTCAACATCGGCGTCTCAGTGCTGTGTCCCGGTTTCGTCCGAACGCGAATCCATGAGAGCGGTCGTGCGCGACAGGACAAATATGGTGGGGCGGGCGTCGTCGATCCCGGTGTCGGAAGCACGCCGAGCGAAGCCGCAAACAATGTGCTCAGCGGCATCGATCCGAACATCGTCGGCCAGCGCGTGTTCGAAGGCGTGCGCGACAACGACCTCTACATTTTCACCCACCCGATGTTCAAAGAGTTCGTGCAGGCTCGCTTCAACGGCATTCTCGCGGCGTTCGACAAGTCGGCGCAAAGCGAGGCGCTCAAGCAGGTCAAGGATTGGGGCACGGCGTCGATTCCCAGCGTCGTGCGCGACAATGACGGTTAGTCTTGCGTCCAAAGCACGAGGCTGAGACCTTTTTCAACCAATGCATTCTGTCCGGCGGGCGAAAAATAGCCGCCCAACTGCAACGACCAGTGCCGGGAGATTCGTTCAACCAGTGATAGCTCGACTTTATGCGAGCGGTAGTAGGCGAACGGCGGCTGCGCGTTGCCGCTGCTGATGACGTTGAAACTCTGCGCCATGACCATTGTATCGTTGCGCAGCCACAGCCCGGCCGTCACATCGAACACGGTTTCGTCGGGACGACCGCGACTGATCCATCTTTGCCCGGTCTGCAGATCAATAAAGGCATCGTCGCCGCCAAGCTTGAAACTGCTGCCATAAAGAAACCGGACTTCGATTTGGCGAGCAGCGCTTTGGTTCGAGGAGTCCGACAAGTCGAACGGGCCGGCCGCCTTGTAAGAACCTTGAAGCGACAACTTTCCGATACGACCGAACAGCAGAATTCGCATTCCGGCTTCGAGCGAACTGCCGGTCGCCCGCGTCTCTCTGCCTGAGAGGATCTGGGATACGACGGAGACATAGGCAGGGGTGGCGAACAGCGTGATCTTGTCGTTCAATCCATATTCGACCGTATTCTGTGCGAGAAACTTGCGGAACGTCACAGCTCTGGATCCGCGCGCGCGGCTTCCAAACATCGCGCGGGCCGTGCTCAAGGTGGTGGCATTGAACGTCTGCCAGTGATGCTTCTTGAGCGTCCAGGCGCCGGCAATACAATTCCCAGCGGTCAGCAGCACAATGAGCAATGCCGAGGCGAAGACAGCACGAGCCGTCACGGCACGATCTGCTCGAAACGGCTTAAACCGTGGGCCGTCTTCTCCCAGTAGAAGGGACGCGTGGCGAGTTGCCAAAGTCCTCGCCATGCGGCGAGCGATATCAATGCCCAGTAGAAGGTGACAGCGAATGCATACGGCGTGATGCCGCTCCATTCGCGTCGCGTCGGCGCGATGATCGCGAGCCACGTCAATAGCGCATTGCCGCTGAGGAGCCCGAACGACGTAATCGTCATGAGGGCTCGGCCGGTTGCGGAAACGTCCGTGGACCAGCCAAAGCGTGCAGTCCATAAGAACATGAGCCAGAGCAGTGGATTGACGAGCGCTGCAATGACTGTTCCGCCGAGAAAGAATTGCAGAGACAGAAATCCAAGCCACCCGGTTCTGCGCTTCAGCGCCAGTGGATCTCGCATATGCACGAGCCAGGTCTGCATGTAGCCCTTAAGCCAGCGCGAGCGTTGTTTGAGCCAGGCTGCGAGCGTTGTCGGCGCTTCTTCGAAGGTCGTGGAGTCGAGCATCGCAACCCGCATGCCCGACTGCGCCATACGTATTCCGAGATCCGCATCTTCCGTCACGTTGTAGGGATCCCATGCGCCGACCGTCCTGAGCGCCGAAGTGCGGAAGTGATTGGAGGTCCCACCGAGCGGCATCGGCACTCTCAGAGTCTCGAGTGCCGGGAGCAGGACATCAAACCAAAGGGCATAGTCGAGCGCGAAGAGTCGGGTAAGCCAATTCTCGTTCGCGTTGTAGAAGCTCAGACGTGCCTGCAGGCAAGCGATCTCGCGTGGACCGCTGCGAAATCTTGCGACCGCCTTGCGCAACTGGTCGGGCTCCGGTCGATCTTCCGCGTCGTAGATGACCGTGAATTCTCCGCGCGCCAATGCGAAGGCGTAGTTGCACGCCCGCGGTTTGGTGCGTGGTGCGCCTTCGGGAACGCGAACAAGATGAAAACCGAAGTCCTGCGCCAACCTTTCGGCAATCGTGGCTGTCTCAGGATCGTCGCTCTCGACGATGAGTTTGATGTCGAGCTTGTCCAACGGATAGTCGAGAGCGAGCAGCGCCGCAGCGAGGCGCGGCAACACATTGGCTTCGCGGTAGAGCGGAACCAAAATCGTATAGCTCGGGAGTGTTCCGTTATCGTCTGCGCCTAGCACAGAGAGAGGCAAGAGCTGGCCCCCAATCCACGCGAGCGCGCAGCGAAACAGCGCGCCCACGAGGAATGCCGTGGACGCGACGAACGCAAGAGCGCGACAAGTACTGCTCGGCCACAGCGCAAAGGTGAATGCGACTGCAGTCGCGAGAAGCAAAAGTGAAACCGCCTGACTTCGCGTCAACACTGAGCGTGCGGAGAGTCCTGGATTCGTTGAAGCGAGAGCGTCAACGGCGACGACGGCAAGCTCGGTGTCGAAACGTTGTTCCAGTTGTGCCAGGACTTCTCGTTTGCCCGCGCCGACGATGCGGGCGTTTGGATACGCTGCTCGAAGCCAACAAAGATTTTCCTCTGACGTGTCGGCCGTCACGATGATTGAGCGACCGGCGGTGGGCGGCAGGAAGAGGCGCGCCGCGCAGGAAGACCAGCCAGCAGACTCGGCCGGGCACATTAATGAGTACAGGCCGAGGTCGACCACGCGAGCTGTGCTAACCAATTTGGGGGGAACTAACGCCGGACAAGCCGCGAGCGGGCTACCGTGAGGCTTCATTGGCGCGCGAAAGGCGCCCGACGGAACTATGATTCGCAAGTGTCAAGTTGAGCAAACGCCCCATTACAACCTGAACGAGGTGCGGCCGATTGATCCTGGGGGTATACTTGCGAATGAGTTGCGATTACATCTGGTACGAGAGTTGATGACTTGGGTTGAAGCGAATGAAGGCGTTGAAATATCTGATGATTTGCGTGGCGGTGGTACTTAGTGCATCGGCAGCATCATCTGCTGACGAAGGCGCGATCCCGCTAAGCCTGAAGGGGCACAAATTCGCCCCAGCTGAGATTCATGTCAAAGCGAACATGCCCAACGTGTTGGCCTTGACCAACGCCGACGACACGGCTGAGGAGTTCGATTCAACCTCGCTGAAGGTCGAAAAAGTCGTCGCAAGCCATAGCAGCGGCAATGTGCGTCTGCGGCCGCTGGCGCCGGGCCGCTATCCCTTCATGGGCGAATACCACGCCGACACCGCGCAGGGCGTGGTGATCGCGGAATAGGCCCATGCTTGCAAGTCTGCTCATCGTTTTTCGCGAGGTCATCGAGGCAGGCCTGATCATCGGAATTGTGCTCGCGGCAACGCGAAGTGTTGCGCGCCGGAGCCTCTGGGTCGGTCTCGGTATCGCGGGCGGAATTGCCGGCGCGTGCATTGTCGCCGGCTTCGCTGAACAACTGGCGGGTTTGTTTCAAGGTTCAGGCCAGGAATTGTTCAACGCTGCCATTCTCAGCGTCGCGGTGTTGATGCTCGCTTGGCACAATGTCTGGATGGCGGGCCACGGCAAGCAGATGGCGAACGAGATGCGCCAGATGGGCGCCGAAGTATCGCTCGGCCACAAAACGCTCACCGCCCTTGCCGTCGTGGTCGGCGTCGCCGTACTGCGCGAAGGTTCGGAAGTCGTGTTGTTTCTCTACGGCATCGCGGCGCAAGGCGGGCAGTCGACGGCGTCGTTGTTGACTGGCGGAGGACTGGGACTATTGGCGGGCGCCGCCGTCTCCGCTCTGATGTATTTCGGACTTCTCACGATCCCAGCGCGCCGCATGTTTTCAGTCACTTCCGGTCTTATCACATTGCTTGCTGCCGGAATGGCATCGCAGGCAGTCCTGTTTCTGCAGCAGGGCGGCTACTTCGAGTTCATGACATCGACGCTGTGGGACACGTCCTGGCTTCTGCCCGAAAGCGGCATCACAGGCCGCATGCTTCACACATTGATCGGATACACCGACGCGCCGAACGGTGCACAGCTGATCGCTTATATCCTGACTCTGGTGACGATCAGGCTCCTCATGCGCCTCGTGCACGGCCGGAAATCATTGCCGGACGCGCTGGCCACCAGCACGTCCTGACCCGTCATAAAGAAGCGTAGACCGCATCAATGAGCGCGCGATTGCGCGGGCTGTGCCAGCGCGGTCCCATGTCATTCGTGACATAACCAAATGCGATGCGCGCTTCCGGATCGCAAAAGCCAAGTGATCCGCCGGCGCCAAAGTGCCCGAAAGCGCCGCGATGGGGACCCAAGGGTCTGTCGGGTTGCGTCAATTGGAATCCAATGCCGAAACGGCTCAGCCGTTGGTTGATGATGTCCGGGCCATTCACTTGCTCGTTCGTGGCTTGAGCCAGCGCTTCTCTGCTCAAGATCCGAATGCCGTCTATCGTGCCGCCATCGGCAAGGGCCGCATAAACGCGCGCGATGCCGCGGGCATTGCCGTGACCATTGGTCGACGGGACTTCGGCTTCGCGCCAGCGCGCCGTGTTGACCCAGTGCGACCCTGAAAAGCCCGGTGGGTTCCAATAGGTGTTCCAACGCATCAACGCATCGTCCGTGTCGATCTTGGGTTTGACCGGGTTGCCGGGCCACCGAAAATCGGAAACGCGATGGTGCTCGGCTCTCGGCAAGCCGATGTGAATATCGGCTCCGAGCGGCTTCGCCACTTCTTCGCGCACCAGCGTTCCGACCGTACGTCCGCTGACGCGGCGGACCAGTTCGCCGGCGAGAAATCCGAAAGTGTTGACGTGATAGCCGTGCGCGGTCCCCGGTTTCCACCACGGTTCCTGTTCTGCGAGTGCACTTGTAATGACATCCCATTCCAGCGCTGCGCCGTCCGGCAGTGATTTTCGGATCGCCGGCAAACCCGCCTGGTGCGACATCAATTGGCGAACTGTGACATCACCTTTTCCGCTTTGCGCGAACTCCGGCCAGTAGTCGCTAACGTGGCGATCGAGATCGAGAAGGCCTAGGTCAACCAGGCGCATGATCGCGATCGCGCAGAACGCTTTGCTGACGGAGAAAACATTGAGAATCGTGTCGCGGCTCCAGCACACCGTTCGCGCCAGATCCGACCAGCCGCCCCAGAGATCAACCACAAGCTGTCCGTTGTGCCAGACAGCGACAGCACCGCCGCGCTCGTGTCTGGTTTCGAAATTCTCAGTAAATTCTTCGCGTACCTTGCGGAAGCGGGCTTCGCAAATGCCGTTGATCAATGATTGGTGCTTGTCGGCCATTCGGTACGTTCTCGTTCACCATATAGGGAATACCGCGTACTACGGCAAATTGTCTTCAAATCGAACAACCGACTTTGCCGTTTGGTAATCCCCTCCTGCCAGTCTGTCAGCCTTGGCGAGGGCCCTGTGCAGACTTTCGAGCCGGAGATGATGTCCCCAGATCGCGGCGACGCACGGTCTGCGATCTTGAGCGCCGCGCGCGCCGTGGCACAACGCGAAGGCGTTGAAAATCTGACACTTGCCAAGGTCGCTTCCGAGGCCGCGTTGCCTCGACCCGTCGTTTTCGGTCAATTCGTCCGCAAGGAAGACTTGCTCCTCTGCGTCGCAGCCGACAGCGTGGTCACGCTGGCGCGCAAGATGGGCGGCATTCCCGAGCCCGAGCTGCAGCACGCCTTCGATTTCTCGCGCGAAGGCGCCGTCATCCTGACCTTGCCGCGGAGCGAGGCCGCCGAAGAAACACAGGATGCGAGCGCCGTTCAGAAATCGGTCATCGCTGGCGAAATGCTCGCTACAGCGGGGTCAGAGCGCCGCGCAATACGATCAGGCGAGGCGGAGGCTGTTTCCAGCGAACCATCTACGGAAAAATCTCAAACGCGGGCCCCCGACGCCTGGTTGGAACGTCGATTGCGCGTCTTCGAACGCGCCATGACCGCGATGGAAGCGCGCCAGGAGAAGGTCGAGAAGGACACCCGCGCGGTGGCTGTGTCCGCCGAGGACACGATCAAGTCCCTTGACGGCACGATCAGCGCGTTGGTGGCGCGCCTTGATGCGGCAGAGGCACGGCAAAAAGCGTCGACCGATGATGTTCGCGCCGCGCTCAGCGAGGTGAGCTTGCGCATTCAGACCGTCGAGGGCGTTGCGCGCGCCGCGTTGGTCGAGAACGACGTCGAAGACTTTGCGGATGCTCCCTCCGAGCCAGCGCCTTTCGAGCCAGCGCCGTTGCTGGAAGTCCACCAGGAACCGGCTCCGTCAACAGCGAAGCCGGCTTTCGAGCCGGCCGATGAACCAAAATCCTTTCTCGATGCTGCGCGCGCATCGGCCATCGCCGCCGCGGCCGCAAAGGCCGAACCCGAGCCGGCAAAAGATGCGTCTCCGCGCTTTAGTATAAAAGTCGCCTACGTGGTTGCGGGTCTGATCGGGCTCGCTGTGTTCATCGTCGCAGCGGGTATTGCCTTCAGTCAGGGCGTTCGCGACGGACGGCGCGATGCCCTTCGTCAGTCCGAGCAGACGCCGCAATCGCTCCACGTTGCCGCTGCCTCGCTGACGCAGCTCGACCGTTTGACGAAACTTGCGGAGGCCGGAAATGCCGACGCGGAGCTCGCGATCGCCAATCGGTACCTCGACAGTCGCGGCATGCGGTACGATCCCGTTGCCGGCATGCAGTGGATGTCGCGCGCCGCCAGGCAACGAAATGCAATCGCGCAATATGGCTTGGGCTCGCTCTATCAAAAAGGCATTGGCACAAAGGCCGACGCGGTCCAAGCCATGCACTGGTACGAGGCCGCGGCGCTGCAGGGAAATCGCAAGGCCATGCACGATCTCGCCATTGCCTACGCTGAAGGACTTGGCGGCGTGACGAGTTCGTCCGAGGCCGTGCGCTGGTTCTCGCGCGCCGCAAACCTCGGCTATGTCGACTCGCAGTTCAATCTCGCTGTTCTCTACGAACGCGGCGACGGCGTTCCGCAGAGCCTCGTCGATGCCTACAAATGGTATGCGATTGCCGGCGCACAGGGCGACGCGGAGTCGAAGCTCAGAATCGAAGCACTACGTACGCAACTCTCGGCCGAGGATTTTGCAGCCGCACAGCGCGCGGCTAATGCATTTCGCCCTCAGCCATTTGCGCCGGCTGCCAATCTGGCGCCCAAAATCTAACGACCTGCGGCCGAGCTTATGCGGCTTGCGCGACTCTCGTTGCGGTTCCGAGATGGCGCGTGAAGAACGCCTGCCACGAGCCGCCTTCGAAATTCGGGATTTCAACGTGACCGCCCGGATTGATATGCATCGTCTTTTCCTTCGAGGCGAATGCATTGAAGAGCGCAAGACCGCTTTCGCGGAGCGCAACGGCATCGTCCCACTGGAAAACGAATTCGATCGGGATGGTGATCGCCTTCGCCGCGTCTTCGAGTGCGGTAGCGCCGGCGCGTAACCCCGCCAACCCGAAGACTGCGCATTTGATCCTGGGTTCGCTGGCAACAAATGGAACGCCGATTGCAGTTCCCATCGACACGCCCCAATAGCCGATACGGCCGGAGTTTCCGACGAAGTCGAACGACTGCGCGGCGTCGAGCGCAGCCTGCCATTCCGGGACGGCGCGTTTCGCACGCTCGGCCATTGTTTTCAGCAATTCCGCCGAAGGACCCGACGTCCCGCCGAGTCCACGAACGCGTTCGCCGACTTCGCGGGAAAGACGCTCCGCTTGCTCGCGTGTGATGCGGTCGCCATGACCCGGCGCGTCGATGGCAAGCGTTGCGTATCCGAGACGCTGGGCATAGTGGCGCGCACGTGCCGCGATCGTGTTGATCTTCTTGTGCTGCGAACCGCCATGACCCATGAGGATCAAAGGCCGCTCGCCGTGTGCGTTCTCCGGCGCCCAGATCACCGCTGGCACCCGCTCGCCGGCAACGGTCAGATCGAACAGCCGCTCCGTAACGCCATTCTCGGTCCTCTCGCGTGTGAAGGTCGCCATTGCGTTCTCCCAATTGCGTCCACTAAGCGTGACGCAACGACCGCGCCAGTCAAGCCATGGGCTCGAGGCTGCGACGAAATCGGAGTGTGGCAAACGACAGGCGCGTCAGCCGACAGCCGCAGCGGGCGCCACAGCGCCGTGCAAGATCGGTTTGTCCGGTCGCCTGTCGGAGTGCGTATGCACCACGATGAGCATGGCATCCGGCTCGGCCGCATCGATGCCAAGCGGACCGTAGAACGTTTCGGCCGTCAGGTAGGTCTGGTTGAGATACTCGACTCGGCCAATCGAACGGACGGGACGCTTTGCCAGCAGCGGAACCTTCAGCGTCGCATCCCAACGCGAGCGGAAAGGCTCGGGCAGGGCCTCATCGAGAAATCTGCCGGCCAATCCGCCGAAGGTGCGCTCCAGCGCGGTGCCTGTCAGGCGGATCCGGAAACGCGCCCGGCCCTCATCGCGCACGATATCCATCAAGGCGACTTGCGACAGAAATCGCTTCATCATTCTTGGCCGCAGGTCTGCGCGCCTTGGATGCGGCCGGCCGGCGGCCGCAGCTTTCCAGACCGCGTGTGCTTCGCGCAGCTCCTCAGCCTCAAAGGCGAGAGTCGAATCGACGCGACTGGGCCAGCCATCGAGTTCGGCGCGACGATTATACTCTTCGATGACCGTTAGTTCGGACATCGCGGCAGAATAAGAGTCGGCGCTTGCTGGAGTCTTAAAGTCGCGACCGCAACAATATGTAGCGATATCAACGCATCGAAGGCGGGAACGCTGGTGCCGGCTACAGGACTCGAACCTGTGACCCCCTGATTACAAATCAGGTGCTCTACCAACTGAGCTAAGCCGGCGGCGGGCGTGGAATACGCCGCCGGGCGAAGGCGCGCAACCGGCTAGGCTTTGCGCAATAGGGAAATGTGATCGGGTGTCACTGCGCCGCCCGACAGGATCATCGTCATCGCTTGGTCGCCTTGAATGTCGGTCTGGATGAGACGCGCAAGCGGCACGATCTGGAGGTATCCCGACGTCGGATTGGGCGCGGTTGGAACATAGACGGCGGCGAGGGCTTCGCCTGTCCTGGCGTCGGGAAACGTCCGCATGACGAATCCGATCGCCTTCAATCCGTCGCTCGGAAAGTCCAGCAGCACGACGCGCTGAGTCTGGCTGCCCGGTTTCTGACGCAGAACATCGACGAGCTTCTTCGCCGCGGAATAGACCAACTGCACGCCGGGAACCCGCGCGATCAGGCTCTCCAAGAGCAGGATCAACTGCTGTCCAACGACGCGGCTCGCAATCGCGCCAATCGAATAGAGCGCCAACAGTGCGACGACGATGCCGATCGCATAGCGCACCGTATCGTTGTCGAGGAAGGGTTGCAGAGCGGGAAAGCGAGAGTCGAGGAAGACCGTCAGTTCCACGGCCAGCGGGTGGCCCCACGCCGATAACGTCGTCAGGAAAAAGTCGAACACTAGCCAGACAACGATGAGGGGCGTCACGGTCAGAAGGCCGGCGATCAAGTTGCTTTGAAAGTTGGCCTCGAAGTGGCGTTGACGCTTTGGCCCGTCTGTCATTCCGGCACCGCCTGAAGGGCCTTTTGCAATGCTGCCCCGAGATGCTTAAGGGTGGACGGATTCGCATGGGAAGTTAATCTCCACGATCCGCAAAGAGCAGCGAAAACCGCATGAAACGCGTCCTGATCACGAGTGCCACGCAAAGCGTCAACGGCGTCAAACATCTGGGCAATCTGGTCGGCTCGATGTTGCCCGCCGATGTCTTTGCGCGCTTCTGCCGGGCGCGCGGCTACGAGACGCTGGCGATTTGCGCAACGGACGAGCATGGCGCGCCGATCGAGTTGGCGGCAGCCGAAGACGGAGTCCCGGTCAGGCAATATTGCGATCAATGGCACGCGGTTCAGAAAGATCTCGGCGATCGCTTTGGACTGGCATGGGATCACTTCGGGCGCTCATCGTCGCTGCAGAACCGGGTGCTGACAGAGCACTTCGCGCGCGCCCTGTGGAAGAACGGACTGCTGGACGTGCGCACCACCAAACAAGCGTACTCTGCGACGGACAAACGGTTCTTGCCGGATCGCTACGTCATCGGCACCTGTCCGCACTGTGGCTACGACAGAGCCAGAGGCGATCAGTGCGAAAACTGCACGCGCGTGCTTGATCCGATCGATCTGATCGATCCGCGCTCCGCCGTTTCGGGCGCGAAGGACATCGAGATCCGCGACAGCCAGCACCTGTTCCTGAAGCAGTCGAATTTCGTCGGCGAACTTCGCGCCTGGATCGCGAGTCACAAGGATGACTGGCCTCTGATCGTCACCTCGATCGCCAACAAGTGGTTGGACGAAGGTCTGCAGGATCGCGGCATCACGCGCGATCTGGAGTGGGGCTTTCCCGTTCCCGACGACATCGCCGGCGGACAATTGAAGGGCAAGGTCTTCTATGTCTGGTTCGATGCGCCGATCGAATACATCGCCGCGACAAAGGAGTGGGCGGACAAGAACAATCTCGGCGATTCTGCCTGGCGCGACTGGTGGTATGGCGACGCGGCGAAGGACGTCACGTATTTCGAGTTCATGGGCAAGGACAACGTGCCATTCCACACGATCATCTTCCCGGCCATGATCATGGGCACAAAGGAGCCGTGGAAGCTGGTCGATAAGCTCAAGGGCTCGAACTACATCCTCTATGATGGCGGAAAGTTTTCGACCTCCGGCAAGCGCGGGATCTTCATGGACTCAGCGCTGGAAATTCTGCCGGCCGACTATTGGCGCTATTACCTGATGGCCAATTCGCCGGAGAGTTCGGACAGCAACTTCACCTGGGAGCAGTTCGCCGGCGTCATCAACAAGGATCTGGCAGATGTTCTGGGCAACTTCGTCAACCGCGTGACGAAGTTCTGCGTAGCCCGCTTCGACGGCAAGGTGCCGGCGGAAGGTACTTACGGCGACGACGAAAAGGCGCTGTGCCAGGAACTCGACCGGCGCATTGCACAGTACACGGAACATCTCGATGCGGTCGAGTTCCGCAAAGCGCTCGGCGAGCTGCGCGCCATCTGGGTCGCGGCCAACGAATACATCACGCGCGCCGCGCCTTGGACGCACTTCAAGACGGATCGCGCCAAGGCGGCGGTCGGCATCCGAATGGGTCTGAATCTGGTGCATCTGTTTGGACATCTCGCCTGGCCGGTCATGCCGACCGCAGCGCGCGCTATCCATCACGCCATTCAGTCTGCGCCGGAAGTCATTCCATGGCCGGATGAGCCGGCGGCGGAGTTCCTCGATCAACTCGAAGCGGGCCAGAACATCAATCCGCCGGACGTGCTGTTCGCCAAGATCACCGACGAGCAGATTGCGGAGTGGCAAGTGCGATTCGGCGGGACGGGCAGCGTTTGAGCGTCGCGCGTCTGAATGTCGAGGATGCCGAGGAGCTTCGCGAACTCAGACGCGAGGCGCTTAGGTTACATCCCACGGCGTTCTCGGCCGATCCCGACATCGAAGCCAAAATGACGATCGAAACATGGCGCGAGCGTTTGCGCAGTGGTCGGTGGTTCGGCGGCAAAATTGAGGGGACGCTCGTCGGGATGGCGTCATTCTGGTTCGAAGCGTCACGCAAGACTATGCATACCGCGCGGGTGGGCTCGATGTACGTGCGAGACAGCGCGCGTGGCAGCGGCATGGCCGGCACGTTGCTGGAGGCCGTCTTGGCCGAAGCGGCAAAAAGCTGCGAACAGGCAACATTGTCCGTCGAAGCCTCGAACGCGCGTGCCATCCGGCTCTACGAGCGACATGGCTTTCGACTGATCGGCCGGTTTCCGCGCGCGCTTCTGATTGGCGGCAGCTATTATGATGAGTTGGAGATGTATCGAATGTTGTCGCGAGACGGCTAGATACGCTGCCAACCCTCACGGCCAAGTGCCTGCATCGGCCGAAAGCGCGTCTTGTACGCCATCTTCTCGCTGCCCTCGACCCAATAGCCGAGATAGACATGCGGCAGTTCGCGGCTGCGTGCTTCGCGGATGTGATCGAGGATCATATAGGTGCCGAGGCTGCGCTCGTCTTCGCCGGGATGAAAGAAGCTGTAGACCATCGATAGTCCGTCCCGCAGCAGATCGGTCAGAGCGCAGCCGATCAGGTCGCCCGGCTTTCCGTTATGACCCGGACGGCGATATTCGATGATCTGGGTTTCGACCGGTGTTTCCTCGACCATCGCCACATAGTCGAATAACCCCATATCGGACATCCCGCCGCCGGCGTGCCGCGAGTCGAGATAGGTTCGCAGCAGGGCGAATTGTTCGCGCGTTGCCTCGGCGACGACTTCGCTTCGCACCAGATCGTCGTTGCGCCGCATCAGTCGTCTCTGATTGCGCGACATCGAAAATTCGCCGGCCAGGATGCGGACGGACACGCAGGCCGAGCAACCTTCGCAGGCCGGACGATAGGCGATGGACTGGCTGCGCCGAAATCCCGAGTGGGTCAGAGCCTCGCTCAAAGGTTGGGCGTAGTTTCCGGTCAGGCGTGCAAAGACTTTCCTCTCGGTTTTGCCCGGCAGATAAGGGCAAGGCCCACCGGGGGTGAGAAAAAACTGGGGTATGCGCGTCGTGTTCTGTTCTGTCACGGTCCGGTCCGGCGACCCTCGGCCTCACTATGTCAAAGGAGGGGCCGTCGACGCCAGCCCGAAGGCAGAAAATCCTGCGTTAGCGTTTATGGCTGCGAGAGGCCGCTCGTGCCCTTTCCGTCGCGCTGGTGCTCGCCTAACGTGAGCATGCCAAGTTAACCGGATGCCAGACGACATGACCTTCGACGTTCGCGCTTTCCGCCAAGCGCTTGGCGCTTTTCCGACCGGCGTTGCCGTTATCACGACATCGGCGAGTGCCGAACATCATATGGGCATCACCGTCAATTCCTTCACCTCGGTGTCCCTCGATCCGCCATTGGTCTTGTGGTGCCTCGACAAAAAATCGGATCGCTACCACGCCTTCACCAGGGCGCGCAGTTACACCGTCAGCATCCTTGGGACCGAACACCAGGAAGTCTCCTCACGATTGGCGAAACAGGGCAGCCACAACCTTGACGGCATAGGACTCAGCAAGACAGCTCTTGGTCCGCCGTCGCTCGCCGATGCGCTCGCCGTCTTCGAGTGCGAAGCGGAGGCCGTACACGACGCCGGAGACCATGCGATTCTGATCGGACGCGTGCTTCGCTTTTCGCGTCAGGGCGAAGGCGAACCGCTCGTCTACTTCCGCGGCAAATACGGGTCGCTCGCGCAAGCCTCCTGAATCTGTTCGCCAAACGCGCTGTCACATTAGCTTCACCCGACTGTCATCTCCCTGTCTCTCGTCACTGCGAACGATGCGACGGGCGGAGGGGCGCGGCGCATGCCGCAAACCATTGCCCTGGACATTTGAGAGAGGGGTTCAATGCAGGGGAAGTCGATATTGATGGCCGGTGTTGCGGCCGTCGCCTTGGTCGCATCCAGCGATGCCGGCCTTGCCAAGACGAAGCATCATGCTGCCGCACCGGCTTCCACCGATCAGGCGCCGCCGGCGCCGGCCGCACAGCCGGGTCCGACCAATCAGGAACTCGCAGATCGACTTTCCGCGCTCGAAGCCGAACTGGCTGCGGAGCATGATTCCCGCAGCTCGGATCACAACCGTTTGTCGGCGCTGGAACAGAACTTCAACGACACGAGTTGGAGTTTCGACAACAGCCGTCCGACGGTCAAAAGCGGCGATGGCCGTTTCACATTGTCGTTCCGCGCGCGCTTCCAGTTCGACTCCGCAGTGTTCTTTCAGGACTCCCCGACCAGTCCGACGAACTTTGCCCAGTTCAAGGATCTTGCCTCCGGAACTGTGGTGCGGCGTGCTTACTTCGGGATCGAGGGCAAAGCCTTCAGCGATTTCTGGTATGAATTCCGCCTGAACGGCGGCGGCTCCGACGGCGGCAGTTCCGGCGCAGCCGGCGTGCCGGCGGGCGGCGAGGGCGATCCCTTGGTCAATATCGCCCGCGTCCAATACAACGGAATTCCGAACTTCCGTATCAATGTCGGAATCATCGAACCCATCCAGACTCTCGACGGTTCAACCTCGTCAGGCCAGTTGATCTTCCTCGAACGTTCCGAAATCGAGAATATCGCAGCCGACAGCTTTGGCGGCGGCGACTCGCGTCGCGGAATCGAAGCGACGTTCCAAAAGCTCGACATCTTCATGCCGGGCGACAATCTAGTGGTCAGTGGTGCCTACACCGGCGGCAAGACGGGCTCGAACGCAGGCCATGGCAACTTTGGCGACGAGCAAACGCAAGCGTTCGGACGAGTCGCGTATCGGGTCTGGTCCGATGGAATCTCCAACATCCAGATCGGTGGCAGCGGCGGCGCTGTGTTGGATTCCGGCGGCAACAACACGTCCAATCCGAACGGCGTGTTGGGTCTGCGCTTTCGCGATCGCCCGGAAATCCGCGTCGATGGGACGCGCCTTATCGACACCGGTACAATCAACGCGCGCACGGGCGACTATTACGGCTTCGACGCGGCCGGAAACATCGAGAACTTCTATCTCGGTGCCGAGTACATGAATTTCACGGCCGATCGGCAGGCCTCTGGCCTCAAGGCGGCGGATCATCCGAATTTCCACGGCTGGTACGTGGAAGGTACGTGGGTCTTGACCGGTGAGACGCGTCAGTATTCGCCAAGCGCCATGAACAACGAATATGGCGCGTTCAATGCGCCGCGTGTGGCCAATCCCTTCTCGTTCAACGGCGACTCGTGGGGGGCCTGGGAAATCGCGGTTCGCTATAGCGATACCGATCTCAACTGGCATCAGAATTTCGCAGGCACTGCGATAGCACAGGCAGGCATTGCCGGCGGCGAGGAGAGGATCGTCGCCATCGGGCTGAACTGGTATCTGAACCAGAACATCCGCATCATGATCGACGATAACATCGTCAACGTGAAGAAACTGTCGGCGCCGGGCGCGAACCCGACTGTTCCTGCTAACCAGATCGGTCAGGATTTCAATGAGCTCGGTGCGCGCGTTCAGTTCCAAATGTGAGTGAGGTGCAATTCGTTGAGTGTCACGTCGACCTTCGAATGCTGAAACCAGAGGAATGAAAATGAAAAAGTTTGCGAGAAATGTGATCGCCGCAGTCGCTGGCCTTGCGTCGGCAGCGGTTATCACGAGCGCTCTTGCGGCGGACATTTCCGGCGCGGGCGCAACGTTTCCCTATCCGATCTATGCCAAATGGGCGGCGGCCTATAAGGGCGTCAGCGGTGTGGGCCTCAACTATCAGTCGATCGGCTCCGGTGGCGGGATCGCGCAGATCAAGGCCAAGACCGTGACGTTCGGTGCGTCCGACATGCCGCTCGCGGCGGCGCAGCTCAACGCCGGCGGCATGGTGCAGTTCCCCACCGTGATCGGCGGAGAAGTCGCGGTCTACAACATTGCCGGCATATCGGCAGGTCAGCTCGTTCTCGACGGGCAGACTCTTGCGGAAATCTATCTCGGCCATATTTCGCGTTGGAACGATCCCGCGATCAAGAAGCTCAATCCGACGTTGAAACTGCCGGATCAAGCGATTGCAGTTGTTCATCGCTCGGACGGATCGGGCACGACTTTCGTGTTCGCGACGTTTCTCTCGCGCGTCAACAGCGACTGGAAGAGCAATGTCGGCGCGGCCACATCGGTCGACTGGCCAACCGGCATTGGCGCCAAGGGCAATGAAGGCGTTGCCGGCAACGTCGCGCAGACCTCTGGTGCCATCGGCTATGTCGAATACGCCTACGCCCTGCAGAACCATCTGAAGTACGCGCGGATGCTCAACAAGGATGGAAAGACAGTCGAGCCATCCTTGGCGACATTCGGGGCCGCGGCTTCGCATGCGGATTGGACTGCGGCCGCACAAAACAATTTCAATGTGATTCTCGTCGACGAACCCGGCGCGGATTCCTGGCCGATCACGGCGACAACCTACATCATCATGTACAAGCAGCCGTCCGATCCCGCGGCCTCGGCCGACACGCTCAAGTTCTTCAAATGGGCGTACGCCAACGGCGGCGACATGGCCAAGGGCTTGGTCTACGTTCCGCTGCCTTCAAACGCGGTACAGGCGATCGAGGCGAGCTGGAAGCAGATTCAGGGTTCCGGAATGTAATTGGCTGTTTGTGCGAATGTGTAAAAGGGGGCGAACGTGTTTCGCCCCCGTTTCATTTTTGGCGTAGACGCGACAGCTTTGGTCGATGTCCCGCCTCACGATTCGGATTGACTTCGATGACGGTTCCGCTTTGGGACCGGGAAAGATCAGGTTGCTCGAACTCGTCGCTGAAACCGGCTCGATCCGCAAGGCCGCCGCAGGCATGAAGATGAGCTATCGCAAGGCTTGGCTGCTCCTCAAAGCTCTGAAGGAGACCTTCGGGCAACCGCTGGTCGAAACCACGACCGGCGGGAAGTCGGGCGGCGGAGCGCGGCTGACACGGCTGGGGCGCTTCGTTGTCGCCCGCTATCGGGCTCTGGAAGGGGCCGCACGCCGCGCCGGCGGCCCCGCGGTCGACGCATTGAATGGCCGAGTTAGGGGAGCGACCCCCAGAAAAACCCGCCTGCGCCGCCGAATTCGGGCGTAATCCTGCGAATTAGTCGCATCTGCCATGCAGCATTAAACGCTGCTTAATATCTTGTGCGATATAATAAGCCACCTTATGTTATCAGGGCTTAGGGAGAGGCCTCATGCAGTCATTTGATCGCGACCTTCTGATCATCTTGCACGACGTGGCGCGCACGCTGCGGACGAAGTTCGACCAAAAGGCACGCGCCACCCACGCGATGACGCGGGCGCAGTGGGTCATCCTTTCACGCCTCGATCGCCAGCCAGGCATGTCGCAGAACGAGATGGCGGCGATCTGCGAAGTCGAACCCATTACCGTCGCCCGCCTGATCGACCGGCTTGAAGCGCGTGGGCTGGTGGAACGACGCGCTGATCCCACCGACCGACGCATCAAGCGTCTCCATCTCTTGCCGGCGGCCAGGCCCATTCTCGAGACGATCAACGACGCGCGCGAGTCCATGAACGCGCGCATCACCGCGGGACTCGACGAGAAAACCCGCGACACGCTCATCGATGCGCTGCTGGTGCTGAAGGAAAATTTGGCAAACGAGGCTCTGACCGGCGTCAAGCTGGCGGCTGTCGGGGAGTAATTAGTTCATGTCCCTGAGAACCGACACAGTCGCTTATGCTTCGCCTGGACTGGGCGCACGTGCCCGCGAATGGGCCGGTACCATTTGGGCCGACAAAGCGAGACTTCGGCGCATCGGAATGATCTGGGGACTCGCGCTCATCGCAACGGTGGCGCTGTTCTTCTGGCTCACCGGGGGACGGTACGTTTCGTCGGACGATGCCTACGTTCATGCGGCAAAACTCATGGTCTCGACCGACGTTTCGGGCCTCGTGAAGGACGTCAGGGTGCATGAAGGTCAAAGCGTGCGCGCCGGAGATGTTCTTTTCCGGTTGGATCCAGAACCGTTCGCGATTGCGCTCGCGAATGCCAAGGCCGCGCTGGCGCAAAGCGCGCTCGACGTCGAAGGCACGAAGGCGCAGTACCGGGCCATCCTGGGCCAGATCGGCGCCCAGCAGGCGCAAGTTAATCTGGCCGCCATCACCTATCATCGCTACGACACGCTGGTTCGTCAGAATGCGATAGCACCATCGCAGCTCGATCAGGCGCGCGGCACGTTGCAAAGCGCGCAGGCCACGCTTGTTTCGCTGCAACAACAGGCACGCCAGACGTTGGCGCAGTTGAATGGCAATCCTGACTTGCCCGACACCCAGGCGCCTGCCTATCAGAAGGCTCGCGCAGCGGTGGATGAAGCACAGCGCCAGCTCGACCATGCCGTGGTGCGCGCACCGTTCGACGGCATCGTTACGGCAGTGGATTCGCTTCAACCAGGGACTCTCGTGATTTCAGCCATGTCCGCATTCAGTACGACGAGTGCAGTCGGCCTTGTCGCAACCAAGAACACCTGGATCGACGCCAATTTGAAAGAGACCGAACTCACCTATGTCCGTAACGGCAATCCGGTCGAAATCACCGTCGACACTTATCCGGGATGCACTTGGAGCGGGCAGGTCGACGCGATCAGCGCCGGCAGCGACTCTACGTTTTCCGCATTGCCGTCCGAAAACGCGAGCGGCAACTGGGTCAAGGTCGTGCAGCGCATCCCCGTCCGCATCAAGATCGGCAGCAGCAGCTGCAATGTGCCGCTCCGCGCGGGTATGAGCACGGTGATCTCGATCGATACGGGACATCGGCGCTGGTACAGGATGCTGCGCGGCTACTGACGGAGCACTGACCATGAGGGTGCAGGCCGCGGGCCATTCCGCAGAGTCGTATGACAGCAAGATCGAGCTCTACATCGTGCTGGTCTCCTCCATGGCCGGCGTGCTTATGCAGGCGCTCGACTCCACCATCGCAAACGTTGCCTTGCCGTATATGCAGGGCAGTCTTTCGGCATCGCGCGATCAGATCACCTGGGTTCTGACGTCCTACATCGTGGCGGCCGCGATCTTCACCGCGCCGGTCGGCTGGATCGCCTCGCGCTTCGGCAAGCGCAACTTCTTTCTCATCTCGCTGACCGGCTTCACGATCACCTCGATGATGTGCGGCGCGGCCCAGTCGCTGGATCAGATGATCCTGTTCCGTCTGCTGCAAGGCTGCTTTGGAGCGGCGCTGTCGCCGCTGTCTCAGGCCGTCATGCTCGATCTCTATCCGCCGCAGAAGCGCGGCAACATCATGGCGATCTGGGGGATGGGCGTGATGCTCGGGCCGATCCTAGGTCCGACGCTCGGCGGCTACCTCACTGACGCGTACAACTGGCGCTGGGTGTTCTACGTCAATGTGCCGTTCGGTATCGCGTCGGTCGCCGGCATCTGGCTGTTCTTCAAGGACAGCCCGAGGGATTCCTCGCTGCGCTTCGACTGGTTTGGATTCGGCGCGCTCGCTGTCGGCCTTGGCGCGCTGCAATTGATGCTCGACCGCGGCACGGGCAAAGGCTGGTTCGGCTCGACGGAAATTGTCCTCGAGTGCCTGATCGCATGCGTCGGCATCTATCTCTTCATCGTGCACATGATGACGGCCAAGACGCCTTTCATTCCACCCAAGATCTTCAAGGACCGGAATTTCTTCTCCGCGCTCTTCCTTATGTTCGTGGTCGGCGCGATTCTGCTGGCCAGTTCCGCGCTGCTTCCGCCTTATCTGCAAAATCTCGCAGGCTATTCGGTGTTCGATACCGGCATGCTGATGGCGCCGCGCGGCTTCGGCACCATGTTCGCAATGATGTTCGCCGGCCGGCTCTCCATGAAGATTGACCCGCGCATCTTGATGACGTGCGGCATAACACTTCTGCTGTGGTCGATGTGGGACATGTCCGGATGGACGCCGCAGATCGACAGCACGACATTGATCGTCGTGACGTTCCTGCAGGGTATCGGTATGGGCTTCGTCTTTGTGCCGCTGAACCTGACCGCATTCGCAACCCTTGCGCCTTATTTCCGGACCGACGGTTCGGCGTTGATGAACTTGACGCGCAATATCGGTAGCGCCATCGGCGTGTCGGTCACAACAACGGTGCTTGCCAATAGCGTGCAGATTATGCATTCACAGCTCTCGGGCTACGCATCCGGTTTCAATCGGGCGCTCGGCGTCAACGGGCCGGGCGTGATGATGAATCCGCAAATGCCGTTCGGTCTTGCCAATCTCAATGGGTTGATGGAGCTCCGCGCTCAGATTATTGCCTACTCGAATGACTTTTTGTTCATGACTTATGTCAGCTTGCCGGCGTTCTTGATCATCTGGCTGATGCGGAAACCGAATTTTTCCGCTCAGCAACCCGCCGAGGTGGAGGTTATGGAGTAATGCGCGTCAGTTTTCTTGGTCTTGGCGTCATGGGTTATCCGATGGCCGGCCATCTCAAGCGCGCCGGGTATGACGTCACCGTCTACAACCGGACGCGGAAAAAAGCGGAAAACTGGGTCAAGGAATATGGCGGCAGTTCCGCCCCGTCGCCGGCCGAGGCTGCGGCAAATGCCGATGTCGTCCTCAGTTGCGTTGGCCGCGACGACGATGTGCGCGAAGTCGCTTTGGGTCGTCATGGCGCCTTTATCACCATGAAGCGCGATGCCGTCTTCATCGACCATACGACCGCCTCCGCCGACCTGGCGCGTGAATTGGCCGAGGCTGCACATCAGCGTGGCATGCATTTCGTCGACGCGCCCGTTTCGGGAGGCGAGCAGGGTGCCAAGAACGGACAGCTGACGATCATGTGCGGCGGAACGCCGGCCGCTTATGCGAAGGCGGAACCTGTGATGGCCAAGTATGCGCGTCAGTGCCGGCTGATGGGTGAAGCGGGCGCCGGACAACTCACCAAGATGGTCAATCAGATTTGCATCGCGGGACTGGTGCAGGCGCTGAGCGAGGGACTGAGTTTTGCACGGGCGGCGGGACTTGATCCGCTTGGTGTCATCGAAGTGATTTCGAAGGGCGCCGCTCAATCATGGCAGATGGAGAACCGGCACAAGACGATGCTTGCCGGCGAGTTCGAACACGGTTTTGCGGTGGAATGGATGCGCAAGGACCTTGCCATCTGCCTGCAAGAAGCGCGACGGAATGGAACCTCGTTGCCCGTTACATCGTTAGTTGACCAGTTCTATGCCGAAGTCGAGAAGATGGGCGGCAAGCGCTGGGATACGTCGAGTTTGTTTGCGCGGCAGGAAGCCTTCAAGAAGGTCAGGTAATGGATCGATCGGACGGCACGACAGAGACTGGGCGCGCACGCGCGTATCACCATGGCGACTTGCGCAATGCGCTGCTGGACGCGGCGCGCACCATTCTCGAAGAAGAATCGCTGGCGGAGTTGAGCCTGCGTGCCGTCGCGCGCAAGGCGGGTGTCAGTCACGCCGCACCGTACCGGCACTTTCCCAATCATGAGGCGCTGCTCGCCGAACTTGCCACGGAAGGATTTGCCGAACTGCGCGACGAGATCGGGTCCGTCGTCAACTCGCCCGATGTCGAGTCGGACCGGATCGCAAAGATCGGCGCCGCCTATATGCGATTTGTCGCACGCCGGCCGGCGCTCGCCAGTCTGATGTTCGGACCCCAATTGCCGAACCGCGACTCCTTTCCGAAACTCGGCGAGATGGCAGACGCTGTCGGCAGCGAAATCGGTACCGCACTGCACGATTCAGCGTTGGGCCTTGCCGTTTGGGCCGCGGTGCATGGCCTCGCCATGCTGATCCTGCGCAATGTCGTCGATCTTGGTCAGCGCAAGTCCGGTTTGGACGTCCTGCCGTCGCGGGCGGAAATCATTCTGCGCAGTCTGTTTTCGACACGTAGAGATTGAAGCGTCTCAGGCCCGCCGCAGCAACTTAGCCGCATCACGCGCGAAGTAAGTCAGTATCCCGCTCGCTCCCGCGCGCTTGAAGGCGATGAGACTTTCCAGGATGACGCGGTCGCGTTCCAGCCAGCCGCGTTCGATCGCGGCCATCAACATCGAATATTCGCCGGAGACTTGGTAGACGAAGGTCGGTACCTGGAACGTCTCCCTCACACGCCGCACCATGTCGAGGTACGGCATGCCCGGCTTGACCATCACCATGTCTGCGCCTTCGGCCAAGTCGAGTGCGACTTCGCGCATCGCTTCGTCGCTGTTTGCCGGGTCCATCTGGTAGGTACGCTTGTCGCCGACGAGCGCTTTGGCCGAACCAATGGCGTCGCGATAAGGTCCATAGAACGCCGATGCGTACTTGGCCGCATACGACATGATGAGCGTATCCTTAGCGCCTTGTTTTTCGAGCGCCGCTCGGATCGCGCCAACCCGGCCATCCATCATGTCCGACGGCGCAATGATATCGCACCCGGCTTCGACCTGAACGAGCGCCTGCTTGACGAGAACTTCTAGCGTCTCGTCGTTCGCCACATAGCCATCGATCAGCAGACCGTCATGTCCGTGGCTGGTGTAAGGATCGAGCGCGACATCGCAGAGGACGCCAATCTCGGGCACTGCCTTCTTGATCGCACGTGCCGCGCGGCAGATCACATTCTTGCTGTTTAATGCTTCGCGTCCATCAGCAGTCTTAAGAGCTGGGTCTGTATAGGGAAACAGAGCGACGACGGGTATGCCGAGCTTTGCCGCTTCTTCGGCAGCCAAAACGATTTGATCGACCGAGAGACGTTCGATGCCAGGCATGGACGCGACTGGTTCGCGGCGCTTGTCACCGTCGATCGGGAACAAGGGCCAAATGAAGTCGGACGGCGACAGCGTCGATTCCGCGACCAGGCGCCGCGTCCAGTCGTGACGCCGCAAGCGGCGCATTCGAAGAGCGGGGAATTTGGCGTCCGTCATGGCGAAATGTCATGCCAAGTCTGCGTTCGGCTTGCAAGCGTGGCCATTGCCTGCACCGGCCGAACCGCGCAATTCTCGGGCTGGTTGAAGGACTCTGCCATGGACTTTGAACTCAACGAGGACGAGCGCGCCATCGAAGATGCCGCCCGGCGTTTCGCGCGCGAACGTCTCGCGCCATTCGCGGCCGAATGGGACGAACGCGAATTCTTCCCCGTCGAAACGCTGCGCGAGGCCGCTGCGCTGGGGTTCGCGGGGATTTATGTGAAGAGCGATGTCGGAGGTTCTGACATGTCGCGGCTCGACGCTGCCATCATCATGGAGGAACTTTCCGCAGGCTGCACGTCGACGGCCGCCTTCATCTCCATTCACAACATGGCGTCCTGGATGATCGATCGCTTTGGTAACGACGCGCAACGCAAGCGCTTCCTCCCGAAGATGACCACGATGGAGAATATCGCGAGCTACTGCCTGACCGAGCCGGGATCGGGATCGGACGCAGCGGCTCTCAAGACACGCGCCGTGCAAGACGGCGAGGATTACGTTCTGAACGGAAGCAAGGCGTTTATCTCCGGCGCGGGCGTCTCGGACGTTTATGTCTGCATGGTGCGCACAGGCGACGACAGCCCCAAGGGCATCTCATGTGTTGTCGTGGAAAAGGGAATGAAGGGCCTGTCATTTGGGAAGAAGGAACGCAAGCTCGGCTGGAACAGTCAGCCGACGGCGCAGGTCATCTTCGACAATTGCCGCGTCCCAGTCGCAAATCGCGTCGGTGCCGAAGGGGAGGGTTTTCGCATCGCGATGAGCGGGTTGGATGGCGGCCGCATCAACATCGGTGCGTGTTCCGTCGGTACCGGGCGCGCCGCGCTCGAAGAGGCCATGGCTTACTCGAAGGAGCGAAAACAGTTCGGTCGTGCCATTGCCGATTTTCAGGCGACGCAGTTCAAGCTCGCCGACATGGCGACCGAACTGGAAGCGGCGCGATTGATGATCCGCAACGCCGCAGCGGCGCTCGATCGTCGCGATGGCCGCGCCACCATGCTATGCGCCATGGCCAAGCGCTTTGCCACCGACATCGGATTCAAGATCGCAAACGACGCGCTGCAGCTGCACGGTGGTTACGGCTATCTCAAGGATTTCCCTGCCGAGCGACACGTACGCGATCTCCGCGTTCACCAGATTTTGGAGGGAACCAACGAAATCATGCGGGTAATCGTGGCACGCGAGCTGGCTCGCCAGTAAACGCTCACTTAAAGACTATTTTTACCGGCTTTTAACAAATCTTCCCTAGGCTACGCTCATAACGATAGTTGGGCCACGCGTGGGGAGTAACCAATGACGGCATTTGCCAAACCGCAGACCGCTGCACTCGAAGGCGCGCGGGTCGAAGCGAAATTCTACCTCGAAACGCTCAACCTCGTGGAACGGCTGCATCGCCAGCTTCTCGACGTCATCAAGGACGAACTTGACCGCCGCGACGAGCGCGAGATCAACAGTGTTCAGGCGCTCCTGCTGTTCAATGTCGGCGACCAGGAACTGACGGCCGGCGAGTTGCGCACCCGCGGCCACTATCTGGGATCGAACGTCTCCTACAACCTCAAGAAGCTTGTCGAGTCCGGCTATATTCACCACGCGCGCTCCGAAGCGGATCGCCGTTCGGTTCTCGTGCGCCTGACTAAGAAAGGCGAAGACGTTCGTGACATGCTCCGCGAATTGTTCCATCGACACCTGGGCTCGCTGCATGCCGTCGGCAACGTGGCGTCGGAAGATCTCGATTTGTTGAACGTGACTCTCAAGCGCATGGAACGCTTCTGGATCGACCAGGTTCGTTTCCGCCTCTAGTCCGGCGCCGACTCATGTACCAATAGCGGCGACGCCTCGTGGGAGGTCGCGCTGCCGTCATTCCTTTCAAACCAAATTCATCACCATAGCCGTTTCTACCTGGCGCTGCTGATCGGCGTCATCTCGCTGGCTGTGGCTCGACACTTGCCTTCTCCGCTGCCGGAAGCGATCGGCGGCGACGCATTCTTTCTTTCGTTCCTGGCAATGAGTTGGTGGTTGGTTTTCCGCCTGACGGCCAGCGATCTTCGACAACGTGCGGATATCGAAGACGAAGGCGGTCTCGTGGTCACTATCATAACGATCGGTGCCATCGCTTACGCCTCGTTCGCCGTATTCGAGACTTTGCACGGAAAAAGCTTGAACAATCCTCTGACGGTCATTGCCGCACTGGCGGGCGCGCCGCTCGGCTGGTTCATGCTCCATACTGTTTCGGCGCTGCGCTATGCCCACCTCTATTACAATGACGACGAAGAGGAGGGCTATGTGCCGCCCTTGAAGTTTCCGGAATGCCTGGAGCCTGGGCCGTGGGATTTCATGTATTTCGCACTGGTCGTCGGTATGACCGCGCAAGTGTCCGACGCGTTGGTCCAGACAACGCAGATGCGCAAGACCGTTCTGGCGCACTCGATCGTGTCGTTCTTCTTCAATACGGTCCTGATCGCCATGGCGGTCAACGCGGCAGTCGCCATCGCGTCTTGAGGGATGGCTGGTCGGCCAGCTTGTAAATTCCTGCCCTTGCTGAACTATTCGCTCAGTCCCTATGCCGTGTGACAAATGGCATAGGCGGTTGGCCTGGGGTTGGGGTATTGTCAGCGCCAGTCCTGGACCTAGGCAAACGGGTGAGGAACCCGTCGCAAGAGACTGTAATTATGGCGTTTCCGTATCTGAGCCGGTTTCGCGACGCCCTCACTGGCTTGAGGCGCGAGGGCAGATATCGCGTCTTCACCGACATCGTGCGCGAGCGGGGTGACTACCCGCATGCCTCCTTCTACACGCAAGGCGTTCAACGGCCCGTCACCGTGTGGTGCAGCAATGACTATCTCGGCATGGGGCAGCACCCAAAAGTCCTGGCTGCCATGCATGAGGCGATCGAGACGACGGGCGCAGGTTCCGGCGGCACCCGCAACATTTCCGGCACGACCCATTACCATGTCGAACTCGAAGCCGAGCTTGCCGACCTGCACGGCAAAGGCGCCGCGCTGTTGTTCACCTCGGGCTTCGTCTCGAACGACGCGACACTGGCAACGCTTGCCAAACTCCTACCCGGCCTCATCGTATTTTCCGACGCGCTCAATCACGCATCCATGATCGAGGGCATCAGGCATGGAGGAACGGAAAAGCGTCTCTTCCGACACAACGACCTTGCGCATCTCGAAGAGCTGTTGAAGAGCGCTGATCCAGCGGCGCCGAAACTGATTGCTTTCGAGTCGGTGTATTCGATGGACGGCGACTTTGGTCCGATCGCCGCAATCTGCGACCTGGCCGAGAAATATGGTGCGATGACCTATCTCGACGAAGTGCACGGCGTTGGGCTCTACGGTCCGCGCGGTGCCGGCGTCGCCGCACGCGACGGTGCGATGGATCGTGTCGACATCATCGAGGGTACCCTCGCCAAGGCATTCGGCGTCATGGGCGGATATATCGCGGCCTCGCCTGAGTTGATCGACTGTATCCGCTCCTTTGCGCCGGGCTTCATCTTCACCACTTCGCTTGCGCCTGCGCTTGCAGCTGGTGTTCTGGCCAGTGTGCGACACCTGAAGGAAAGCGAAGCGGAGCGGCAGACCCTGCACGCCCGCGCGGCATTGCTGAAACGGCTTTTGGTCGAGGCCGGATTGCCGCTGATGGAGTCGCCAAGCCACATCGTTCCCGTGTTCGTGGGCGACGCCACACTGTGCAAGTCCGTTTCGGACTCGTTGCTCTATGATCATGGTGTGTACGTGCAGCCGGTGAACTATCCGACCGTGCCGCGTGGCCGCGAGCGGCTCCGCTTCACGCCGTCACCGGTTCACAGCGAAGACATGGTGCGCGATCTCGTCCGCGCCATCGACCAGGTCTGGACCGCGCACAAGCTTGGGCGCGCCGCGTAGATGCTTCAGCCGCGACGGCGCCCCTTGGCGGGTGCGGTGCGCCCCAGGCCAATCTTCTTGGCGAATTCCGAACGCTGCGCCGCATAGTTCGATGCCACCATCGGGTAGTCCGCCGGCAGACCCCATTTCGTGCGGTATTGGTCCGGTGACAAGCCGTAACGCGAGCGCAAATAGCGCTTCAGCATCTTCAATTTCTTGCCGTCTTCCAGGCAGATCAGATATTCCGGCGTGATCGACTTCTTGATTGTCACCGCCGGCTTCTGCGAGGTGACGGCATCAATCGCGCGCGAGCCTGACAATCCGCCGAGCGTGGCATGCACGCTGCGGATCATCGCGGGCAGTTCGCTGACAGGAACGGGATTGTTGCTGACGTAGGAGGCGACGATTTCACTGACCAATTTGAGAAGTTCACTGGACCCTTCGGCCGCTGCGACCTGATTACTCATCGAACACACCCTCTACTCATGGGTTAAGCCGGAAATACAAGTTTGATTGGGTATTACTTGAGGTCGGTGGGAATGCAAGACGTGTACGATAGAAAAAAAGCCAGCAGAGCGGAATACCCGCAACAAAAGATGTCAAACGGCTCTTGTTCTCGCCCAGCGAGTTCGCCGCCCTGAGCCGCTTCTCCTTCTGATCACTTTTTCAGCCGATTGGTGAATACTACCCTGCCTTTAGGTCAAGGTATTTCGGGCCAACCGAAGGCCCTTCACGTCCATAGGGCACAGCCGCACAGGTGGGATCGAAGAGCCGGTCTGGCGCTAGATTTGGTAAAGGGGTAGGGGTATCGGCTCGATGGACGGGGAAATCCGGCCGCGTTTTCATGGACGGGGAGTTGGAATGGTGGCGTTAGCAAACGCGGCTCAAGCGAAGGATTCCGATTTTTTCACGCGCAGCCTCGCGGCCAGCGACCCCGAAGTGGCGCGCGCCGTCTCCGACGAACTTGGCCGGCAGCGCGACAAGATCGAGCTGATCGCGTCAGAGAACATCGTGAGCCGCGCGGTTCTGGAAGCGCAGGGTTCGGTTCTGACCAACAAGTATGCCGAAGGCTATCCCGGCCGGCGCTACTATGGCGGGTGCGAATATGTCGACGTCGCCGAAGAACTGGCGATCGAGCGCGCCCGCCGTCTCTTCAATTGCTCCTTCGCCAATGTCCAGCCGCACTCCGGTGCGCAGGCGAACCAGGCGGTCTTCTTCGCATTGATGCAGCCCGGCGATACCTTCATGGGTCTCGATCTCGCGGCCGGCGGTCACCTCACGCATGGTTCACCCGCCAACCAGTCGGGCAAGTGGTTCAAGCCGGTGTCCTACACGGTTCGCCGCGCCGACCAGCGTATCGACATGGATGAGGTCGAGCGGCTTGCCGAGGAACACCGGCCCAAACTGATCATCGCAGGCGGGTCCGCCTATGCCCGCTTCATCGACTTTGCCCGCTTCCGCGCGATCGCAGATTCCGTCGGCGCTTTTCTGATGGTCGACATGGCGCATTTTGCCGGACTGGTCGCCGGCGGCGTGCATCCAAGTCCCCTCGAGCATGCGCACGTCGTGACCACGACGACGCACAAGACTTTGCGGGGTCCGCGCGGCGGCATGATCCTGTCGCGCGATACGGATCTCGGAAAGAAGATCAATTCGGCTGTCTTTCCAGGACTGCAAGGCGGACCGCTGATGCATGTCATCGCCGCAAAGGCGGTTGCGTTCGGCGAGGCCCTGCGTCCGGAATTCAAGCTCTATGCGAAGGCGGTTGTGGACAACGCGAAGGTGCTTGCGGAGTCGTTGAAGTCGGAGGGCCTCGACATCGTCTCGGGCGGAACAGACACACATCTGATGCTCGTGGATTTGCGTCCGAAAAAGGCGACTGGCCGGCCGACGGAGAAGGCCCTCGACCGCGCCTTGATCACCACGAACAAGAATGCCGTGCCGTTCGACACGGAGAAGCCTGCGATCACGTCCGGCATACGGCTCGGAACACCGGCGGGAACGACGCGCGGTTTCGGACCGACGGAATTCAAAGAGATTGGCAAACTCATCGTCGAGATCGTCGATGCCGTCGCCAAGAACGGCGATGTCGGCGATCCGGTAATCGAAAAAAGTGTCGCGGAGCGCGTCAATATCCTGTGCAAACGATTTCCCATCTACCAATAGACGAGAGCGGCTATGCGTTGCCCATTTTGTGGACATGACGATACCCAGGTGAAGGACAGCCGGCCGAGCGAGGACAATTCGGCGATCCGGCGCCGACGCCATTGTCCAGAGTGCGGCGGACGCTTCACGACGTTCGAGCGCGTGCAGCTGCGCGAGTTGATCGTCGTCAAGAAGAACAATAGGCGCGAACCTTTCGAGCGTGAGAAGCTGGAACGTTCCATCACCCACGCGCTGCGCAAGCGGCCGGTCGAGCGCGAACGCATCGACCGCATGATCACCGGCATCGTTCGCCGCCTGGAGAGCATGGGCGAGAATGAAATTCCTTCGCCGGTGATCGGCGAACTCGTGATGCAGGCGCTCTCGAGCCTGGACAAGGTCGCCTATGTGCGCTTCGCCTCGGTCTATAAGAATTTCCGCGAGACCAAGGATTTCGAAGCTTTGATCGGAGAGTTGGAGGGCGGCGAAAAAGATTAGCCGCGCCCAAGGTGAACGAGTTTTCTCACATGCGGCACGCTCTCGCGCTCGGACGGCGCGGGATCGGTCGCACCGGCGCCAATCCATCGGTGGGATGCGTCATCGTCTCGGACGATGGACGCATCGTCGGGCGCGGGCGCACCTCTGACGGCGGACGACCGCATGCGGAGGGAAACGCTCTGGCCGCTGCAGGAAATCTGGCGCGCGGTGCCGCGGCCTATGTCAGTCTTGAACCTTGCGCGACGGTGACCGACACGCCGTCCTGTGCGGACTCGTTGATCAACGCGGGCGTGCGCCGCGTCGTTGTCGCGGTTCAAGATCCCGACCCACGCACCAATGGCGCCGGCATTGCCAAGCTGCGAAACGCCGGCATCGACGTCGTTACCGGCGTTTTGGCAGACGAGGCACGGCAGACGCATGCGGGGTTCTTCATGCGCACGCTCGCCAATCGGCCATACGTGACGCTGAAGATTGCGCAAAGCGTGGATGGCATGACGGCGAGCGCGTCGGGCGCCAGCAAATGGATCACCGGCGAAGAGGCCCGCCGGTACGGACATCTGCTCCGCTCGCAGAACGACGCCATCCTTGTCGGCATCAATACTGTGTTGGCAGACGATCCGAGTTTGACATGCCGTCTCCCGGGATTGGAAAAACACGCGCCGCTTCGTGTCGTGCTCGACACACAATTGCGCCTGAGCGAAACCTCCCGGCTTGCGGCGACGGCAGGAGCAACACCGACGATCGTGTTCACGACGGCGAGCGAGGGCGCAGAAAGGCTGCGCAACGTCGGCGTCGAAGTCGTGCAAGTCGCGCGTGACGCGCGCGGCAGGCCCGAACTCTCGGCAATGCTGACGGAGCTGGCGAAGCGGAAGGTTACGCGGCTGTTGGTGGAAGGCGGCGCGACGGTTCACGCCGCCTTTCTGGACCGCGGCCTTGCGGATCGCTTGGAAATCTTCACCGCCCCGATCGTCTTTGGCGCCGCGGGACATGGCGCGATCGACGCATTGGCGGCGCTGACTCTTGAAGAAGCGCCTCGTTTTCGCCGCATCTCGCAACGGCAGGTTGGGATCGACCTTCTGGAAAGCTACGTGGCCAAGGCATAAAAGGAAGTCATGTTTACTGGAATCGTCACTGATGTCGGTCGTGTTCGCCATATCGAAAAGCGTGGCGACACGCATATCGTTATCTCGACAAATTATGATGTTTCAACCGTCGACATGGGCGCATCGATCGCGTGTTCGGGCGTGTGCATGACTGTCGTCGACAAGGGAACTGGCAAGGACAATTGGTTCGCGGTAACTGCATCGGGCGAAACACTCTCCAAGACGACCATTGCGGCCTGGAAGACCGGCGATCCGGTCAATCTGGAACGGCCCATGCGCGTCGGCGACGAATTCGGCGGACACATCGTCAGTGGTCACGTCGATGGCGCCGCCGAAGTCAAGCACATGACGCCGGAGGGAGAGTCGACGCGCTTCACCTTCGAAGCGCCGGCGGCGCTGGCAAAATTCATTGCATCCAAAGGTTCGGTCGCCTTGGATGGCGTGTCGCTGACGGTCAACGAAGTCGATGGTACGCGCTTCGGCGTCAACATCATCCCGCACACGGCAAAGGTCACGACGTTCGGCAAGCTGAAGCCCGGCTCGAAAGTCAATCTCGAGATCGACCTAATGGCGCGCTATGTGGCGAGGCTCGTCGGCAAATGAACGTCTCGGTCTATCACGATTATATCTCCAAGATCGAAGACGTGATCGAAGACGCGCGCAACGGCCGCATGTTCATCCTGATGGACGCCGACGACCGGGAGAACGAGGGCGACCTGATCATTCCGGCGCAGATGTGCACGCCGCAGGCCGTGAACTTCATGGCGAAGAACGGGCGCGGTCTCATCTGCCTTGCGTTGACGCAGGAACGCGCCAACGAGCTCAACATTCCGATGATGACGCAGGCGAACGGGACACCGAACCAGACTGCGTTCACCGTTTCGATCGAGGCTAAGGAAGGCATCTCCACCGGCATCTCGGCGCATGACCGTGCGCACACGATTTCCGTCGCCATCGATGCGACGAAAAGTTCCGCCGACATCGTCTCGCCCGGACATGTCTTTCCGCTCGTGGCGCGTCATGGCGGTACGCTGGTCAGGGCGGGACATACCGAAGCGGCCGTCGACATCGCCCGTCTCGCCGGACTCAATCCGGCCGGTGTGATCTGCGAGATCATGAACGACGACGGTACGATGGCGCGGATGCCAGACCTCGTGCCGTTCGCGCAACTGCACGGCCTCAAGATCGGCACGATCGCCGACCTGATCGCCTATCGCCGCAAATACGATCATTTCGTCAAGCGCACGGTCGAAGGTCCCTTCGAAAGCCACAATGGCGGCACGTGGCATATGTGCATCTATGTCAACACGCTCGAATATGCCGAGCACATCGCGTTGGTGAAGGGCGATATCTCGACTCCCGAGCCCGTGATGGTGCGCATGCATGCCGTCAATATCTTCAGCGACATGCTGGACTGGAAACCCTATGAACGCGACGTGCTCGGCGAGTCGATGCGCATCATCGCCAAGGAAGGGCGGGGCGTTGTCGTGCTGCTGCGCACGACACGGCCGACATTCGTCTCCGATGTCGTGACGCGAAGAGTCGCCGACGACATCGACCGCAGACGCGTTAAGGAATACGGCGTCGGTGCGCAGATTTTGCTCGATCTCGGCATCAAGGACATGATCCTTCTGACCGACACGCCGGAAAAGAAAATCGTCGCGCTCGAAGGTTATGACCTCAACATCGTCGGCACGCATGCGATCCGCGGCAAGGCGAAGGGCGGCGGATCATGAGCAGCAATATCCTGATCGTCGAGGCGCGGTTCTACGCCCACATCTCAGACATGCTGCTGGACGGAGCCACGTCTGCGATCGAGAAGGCCGGCGCGCATTTTGAGCGGCTTGCAGTGCCCGGCGCTTTGGAAATCCCCACCGCGATCGCGCTTGCGGCGAGGGCCGGCGAGCGGGGCGGCAAGGCGTATGACGGCTTCGTGGCCTTGGGTTGTGTGATCCGTGGCGAGACCTACCATTTCGAGATTGTCGCGAGTGAATCGGCGCGAGGGCTTCTGACGCTTGGCATCCACCACGGTCTTTGCATCGGTAACGGCATTCTGACTGTGGAGAGCGAGCATCAGGCATTGGTGCGCGCGGCGGTCGATGACGGCGACAAGGGTGGTGACGCGGCACGCGCCTGCCTCTCGCTCATTCACGCGCGACACCGCCTTGGCATCAACAAATGAGCACGCCGCGGGATAACGCCTCGAACGGCGCGCACGAGTTGCGGCGCGTGTCCCGCCTGGCAGCCGTGCAAGCGATCTATCAGATGGAATTGACGGGCGTCGACGCCGAAGCGGTCGCCAGCGAATTCATCGAGCATCGCTTCGAGCGCGAGCCCGAAATGAAAGCGGCCGGTCCGGGCGACGCGGATTTCTTTGGCGCCATTGTCCGCGGAGTCCCTGAGCACCAGGTCGAAATCGACCGCTCCATCGCCAAGTGCCTGGCGGCCGACTGGCGCTTCGAACGGGTGGATTCCATTCTTCGCGCGATATTGCGTGCCGGCGCCTTCGAGTTGATCGTTCGGCGCGACGTGCCGGCCAAGGTCGTCATCGACGAGTATCTCGAGATCAGCCACGCCTTCTTCAGCAACGACGAGCCCGCGTTCGTGAACGCGGTGCTCGACAAGCTCGCTCATCGCAAGCGCGCGCCCGAATTCGGCGAGAAGCCGCCCACCGATGAGCTGCAGTTTTAGCGCCCCGCCATTTCAGCTTCGAAACGGAGCGTAGGATTCGCGAATTCGAACTGATCGCCAAGTTGTTCGCGCCCCTGGCGACGTCGAAAGCCGCGTTGGGGCTGAAGGATGATGTCGCGCTATTGCGCGGCCGTGCCGCCGACGATCTCGTCCTGACGACGGATACGATTGTCGAAGGGATCGACTTCTTCGCGCGTGATCCGGCCGATACGGTTTCGAAGAAGGCGCTCAGGGTCAATCTCTCCGACCTCGCCGCCAAGGGCGCCGAGCCGGCGGGTTATCTCCTGACGCTGATGCTGCCCGGCCGCATTGATGTGCGTTGGCTTCGGAGCTTCACCAAGGGTCTTCGCGCGGATCAGAGAAAGTATGGCATCGCGCTCTTGGGCGGCGACTTGTCGGCGACACGCGGACCCTTGAGCGTATCGATCACCGCGCTCGGCTCTGTGCCAAAGGGAAGGGCCGTCTTGAGATCGGGCGCCAAGCCTGGCGACCTGGTGTTTGTCACCGGCACGATCGGCGACAGCGGCGGCGGTCTTGCGGCGCTCAAGGCAAAGAAGCGCGAGGCCGCGTTGATTGCGCGGTACCGTGTGCCTGAGCCGCGCGTCGCGTTCGGGCCCGCGCTGCGCGGCATTGCGAGCGCGGCCATCGACGTCTCGGATGGCTTGCTCGCCGATCTCGGTCATCTCGCCGATGTCTCCAATGTACGTATCGCCATCGACGCAACAAGCATTCCTCTCTCGGCGGCGTTGCGCAATATGTGGGGAACTAGCGAGGCAGTCCTGGTGCACGCCGCAACGGCTGGGGACGACTACGAAATTGCGTTCACGGCGCCGCCGAAAGAACGCGCCCGCATTCTCGCCGCGGCCAAGCGATCCGGAACGCGGGTCAGCGAAATCGGCGTGGTGAAAAAGGGCAGGGGCGCCCAACTGATCGGTTCGGATGGCCGGCCGTTACGGGTGAAGAACAGAGGTTGGCAACATTTCTGAGTGAACGCTGTTACTTGACCCCTGCGACACCTAGGGATTGTTGCGCGCCGCTTCGGCTTTTGGCATATGTTCCTCGCCCTTGAAGCGGTAGGTCCACTCCGGCCGGCCATGGGGACTGGTGGTGCACGCCACCGGTTGCTTCGGGACTCTAAGATCTGAGGGGGAAAAGCCATGGGCTTGGAACTGGTTCTGCTATGCGGCGTCTTGGCGCTCGCATATGGATTGTGGACGGTTCGCTCCGTTCTGGCGCTCAGCGCCGGCAATCCGCGCATGCAGGAAATTGCCGCCGCGATTCAGGAAGGCGCGGGCGCCTATCTCAATCGTCAATACACGACCATCGCCGGCGTCGGCGCGGTGGTTTTCATTTTGGCAATCATCTTTCTCGGCTGGCAGGTCGGTGTCGGCTATCTAATCGGAGCGGCACTCTCGGGTGCCGCCGGATATGTCGGCATGTATGTCTCGGTGCGCGCCAACGTGCGAACCGCTGAAGCGGCGCGCCAGGGATTGGCACAAGGGCTCTCCGTCGCGTTCCGCTCGGGTGCGGTAACCGGCATGTTGGTCGTCGGCCTCGGCTTGATCGGCGTCGCCGGCTACTACGCCTTCCTGACACTCGGCATGAAGCTCGACATCCAGGATGCCGCGCAAAGCCGCATCATCGTCGACTCGCTTGTCGCTCTCGGTTTCGGCGCCTCGCTGATCTCGATCTTCGCGCGTCTCGGCGGCGGCATCTTCACCAAGGGCGCCGATGTCGGGACCGACATGGTGGGCAAGGTCGAAGCCGGAATCCCCGAGGATGATCCGCGCAATGCCGGTGTCATTGCCGACAATGTCGGCGACAATGTCGGAGACTGCGCCGGCATGGCGGCCGATCTCTTCGAAACCTTCGCGGTGACGACGGTCGCCACCATGGTGCTGGCGTCGATCTATTTCGAAGGCGACCTCAAGGCCAAGCTTATGCTGTTCCCGCTCGCGATTGCGGGAATGAGCATCGTGACCTCGATCATCGGAACCTTCTTCGTTCGCCTTGGTCCGTCACGCCACATCATGGGCGCTCTCTACAAGGGCGTCATCGCAACGGTGCTGCTGTCGCTGGTTGGCTTATGGCCGCTCACGAGTTATCTGATCGGCATGCACACCGACCTTACGAGCGGTGACGCTTCCTATACCGGCCAGACGCTCTATTACTGCGGAGTGGTCGGCTTGGCAGTGACCGGTGCGTTGATCTGGATCACGGAATACTACACCGGCACGAATTTTCGCCCGGTACGCGTCATCGCGCAGGCTTCGGTCACCGGCCACGGCACCAACGTCATCCAAGGTCTCGCAATCTCCATGGAAGCGACGGCGCTTCCGGCGCTCGTCATCTGTGCCGGCATCGTCGTCACCTATCTGATGGCGGGTCTCTTCGGCATCGCGATTGCGGTTTCGACGATGCTTTCGCTCGCGGGCATGATCGTCGCGCTCGATGCCTTCGGACCCGTGACCGACAATGCCGGCGGCATCGCCGAGATGGCGGGACTGGAAGGCGATGTGCGCAAGACCACCGACGCGCTCGACGCTGTCGGCAACACGACAAAGGCGGTGACCAAAGGTTACGCCATCGGTTCAGCCGGCTTAGGTGCGCTCGTGCTCTTCGCGGCTTACACGGCCGACCTCAAGTATTTTTCCGAGCATTCGGACGTCTATGCCTATTTCGGCGGCTTCGAGCTGCCGACTTTCAGCCTCGCTGATCCGTGGGTGGTCGTTGGCCTCTTCATTGGGGGTCTGCTTCCGTACCTGTTCGGCGGCATGGCGATGACGGCGGTGGGTCGCGCGGCTGGCGCGGTGGTCGAGGAAGTGCGCAAGCAGTTCCGCGAGATGCCCGGCATCATGGCGGGAACGCAGAAGCCCAATTATGCGCGTGCGGTGGACCTTCTGACCAAGGCGGCGATCCGGGAGATGATCGTGCCGTCCATGCTGCCGGTGTTCTCGCCGATCGTGCTGTTCCTCGTCGTCAATCTCATCGCCGGCAAGACGCAGGCGTTCGATGCGCTTGGCGCGATGCTCATGGGCGTGATCGTGACCGGTCTCTTCGTCGCGATCTCGATGACGTCTGGTGGCGGCGCCTGGGACAATGCCAAGAAGTTCATCGAGGATGGGCATCATGGCGGCAAGGGTTCGGAAGCCCACAAGGCGGCCGTCACCGGCGACACGGTGGGCGATCCCTACAAGGACACCGCAGGTCCGGCGGTCAATCCGATGATCAAGATCACAAACATCGTGGCGCTCTTGCTGCTCGCGACGTTGGCGCACGCATTCTGAGCGCGCGGGACGATAGTTCCGCCCGTTTTGTTCTGTGACTATGGGTAGCTGCCGCCGCCTCCGGGCGGTCCGCCACCACCGCCACCGGGATTGGGCGAGTTGCCGCCCGGACCGGTGCTGCCCCCGACGGGAACGCCGGGTGTCGCGTTGAACAACTGCTGCAGGAATGTCAGCTCCCGACCCTTGGTGGGCGTCACGCGGGACTCGAACGCAACGACATGGCCATCGCGCAAGGTGTAGTGCTTGAGATCGGTGACTTTGCCGTCCTTGTCGAAATAGACGGCGAGGATCGCGCGCGACTGGACAGTCGGACGGAAGAACGCGATCTCCTTTTCGACGCTGGAAATGTAGTACCAGGCGTCGCCGTTGAACGTCGCCTCGGTCGACGGAAAGCCCAGGCGTTGCTGGACGCTCGTCTTGGTGTCCTTACCAACGCCGATGGCGGATTCCGCGTCCGGATCGGGGAGGTAGCCGCGCGCGTTGGTCACGGGTGTGCAGCCCATGAGGGCAAAGGCTGCGAGGGCTAGAACAAATTTGTGCATGGTCGTCGTCCCTGACCGAATAAGTCCCGCCCGCCGCGATGTGCTAACCTCAGAGCGGCGCGCTGGCAAGCTGATTGATTTCGGAGAAGTTCCTCATGTTGAACGCCTTGCGCCGGGCTTCGGCTAGGACCAAAGCAGCCCGCTCCCTCTATGACGCGCTGATCGCCCAGGCACGCCAGCCGGTGTTTTTTGCGGACTTCGGTGTTCAGGATTCGATCGATGGCCGTTTCGACATGGTCGCGCTGCACGCTTGGCTGGTACTCGACCGTCTGCAGGCAGCGGGGCTGATGCCGCTCGCGAACCGTCTGCGGGACACGATTTTCATCGGCTTCGACGAGGCACTGCGCGATCTTGGCGCCGGCGACATCGGCATGGGCCGCAAGATCAAGACGATGCGCGAAGCTTTCAATGGCCGCCTCAAGGCCTATGACATCTCTGAAGGCGAAACCGGCTTGGCGGCGGCGATCCTGCGCAATGTCTTTCGCGGCAACGAGCAACGGCAAGCCGAGGCGATGATCATTGCGCGCTACGCGCTCGCCTCGCGAATTAAACTCGCTGGTTGTGACCCAAGGACCGGTGAACTTGAATTTGCCGACCTCCCAGAAAGCTCGCCCATAAGATGAAACCTGCGTCGCCGCCTCTTGAGCGCATCTACAACCTTGGTCGTCTGGCACGGGCAGGCGACGAGGTCACCATCACCGCCAAGCCTGACGAGCTTCTGCGCGTCGCCGAGTGGGCGGAGGTTCGCTCGCTGGAGGCACTGACGGCGCGCATCAGTCTGCGAAAGCATTCCGATGTCCGATTCGACTATGAGGCCGGTTTGCGAGCCGAAATAACGCAAGACTGCGTCGTCACCCTCGAACCGGTGCATTCCGTGGTGGCGCGAACGATTCGCCGCGAGCTCGATTACGACGAGTCAGGTTCGCTCGAGAGCCAGATTTCGGTCGACCCCGACCTCGAGGCAGATGATGTCCGCGAGGAGATTACCGACTTGCGCTACGACCTCGCGAAGCCACTCCTCGAAGAATTGGCCTTGGCCATCGACCCTTATCCCCGGGCGCCGGGCGTGACGTTTAGCCCACCATCGGACCAGGATGGCCCGCCGGAAAGCCCCTTTGCGGTGCTCAAGAACCTGAAAAAACCCTGACATTCTCGGATACCGACGGGGCGACCCTGCTTGAATCCGGCAAGGGTTTCCTGCTACGTCCGCCCCTTGTTTTGCCCGCCCGGTCAAGTGGTTCGCGCATGACACTGCGCCGACGCCTGACGATTCGGTCCGCGGTGCAGAAGTTCGATTGTTGCGCGACGCCTGGGTTCAGGCGCGCTGAGAGGAGTAGCCGCCATGGCGGTGCCAAAGAGAAAAACCTCGCCTTCGCGGCGTAACATGCGCCGGGCGCATCATCGGCTGCCGGCCGCCAGCCATACAGAATGCCCCAACTGTGGCGAACAAAAGCGTCCGCACCATGTCTGCGGCTCGTGTGGCCATTATGATGGCCGCGAAGTCACCAAGACCCAAGCCTGATTGGGACCGGCTGACGATCGTATGCTTGCAGCGAGGCGATAGTGGCTCGCGATTTGACGGTATCGGTTGACGCGATGGGCGGCGATGCCGGCCCCGGCATCGTCGTGGCTGCACTGGCGCGCTCGATCCTGCGCCATCCCGGTGTGGATTTTCTTCTGCATGGCGATGAGAGCGAGTTGAAACCGCTGCTCGTCAAACGCAGCAAGCTGGCCGGGCGGGTCTCGATCCGTCACACCTCCGAACGCGTGCGCATGGAGGAAAAGCCCAGCCTGGCACTTCGGCGTGGGCGCAACACCAGCATGTGGCGCGCCATCGAATCGGTGAAGAACAAGGAAGCCGCCGTGATCGTTTCGGCCGGCAACACCGGCGCGCTGATGGCGATGTCGATGTTCCAACTGGGTACGCTCGACGACATTTCTCGCCCTGCCATCGCTGCGCTGTGGCCAACCAAGCGCGGGCAAAGCGTCGTGCTCGATTGTGGCGCGAACATCATCGTCACCGCCGAACAGCTGGTGGATTTTGCAGTCATGGGCGAAGCCTTCGCGCGGGCGATCCTGGGGCTCGAGCGGCCGAGCGTCGGAATCCTGAACGTCGGCTCTGAGGACGTAAAGGGCAACGATGCCGTGAAGGGTGCGGCGCACATCCTGCGCAACAACTCCTCCCTTCCCATCGAATTCGCGGGCTTCGTCGAAGGCGATGACATCGCCGAAGGAAGTGTCGACGTCGTGGTGACGGACGGCTTCACCGGCAATGTCGCGCTGAAGACCGCCGAGGGCACGGCGAAGCTGGTGACGCATTTCCTACGCAGCGCGCTGACGCGCTCGTTCCTGAGCCGTGTCGGCGGCTTCCTCGCGGCAGGAGCCTTGACCACGTTGAGGCGCAAGCTCGATCCGCGCGCCTCCAATGGCGGCATCTTTCTGGGCCTTGATGGCGTCGTCGTGAAGAGCCATGGCGGCACCGACGAACTCGGATTTGCCAGCGCTCTCGACATGGCCATCGCGATGGCGCGCGCCGGCGTCGTCGCCAAGATCATCGACGACCGGCGTGGCGTTCACCCGGTCGAGCCGGAGGCGGCTGCCTCGTGATCCGCTCGCACGTCATGGGCTGCGGGTCGTTTCTGCCGCGCACCATCCTCACCAACGCCGAACTCGCCAAGCGCGTCGACACCAGCGACGAATGGATTCGCGAACGCACCGGAATCCAGCAACGCCACATCGTCGCCAAGGGCGAGATGACATCCGACCTCGCGCTGCAGGCCGCACGCAACGCGCTGCATGACGCCAAGATCGACGCCCACGATCTCGACCTGATCGTCGTGGCCACGACCACGCCCGACGAAACCTTTCCGGCAACGGCCACGAGACTGCAAGCGCGCCTGGGCATGAAACGCGGTGCAGCCTTCGACGTTCAGGCCGTGTGCTCCGGCTTCATCTACGGGATGGCGGTCGCAGACAATTTCATCAAGGCCGGCCAGGCGAAGACCGTCCTCGTCGTTGGTGCCGAGTCGATGAGCCGGCTGCTCGACTGGAAAGACCGCACGACCTGCGTCTTGTTCGGCGATGGCGCGGGAGCCGTCGTGCTGCAAGCCCATCGCGGTCACGGCAACCACTCTGATCGAGGGGTTCTGAATACCAAACTCTATTCCGACGGCAGGCTGCATGATCTTCTCTATGTCGACGGCGGTCCGTCATCGACCCAGACGACCGGCCATCTGCGCATGCAGGGCAAGGAAGTGTTCCGCCATGCGGTGACGAACATCTCGGCCGCGATTACAGCGTCGGTCGAGGAGGCTGGCTTCAAAATCTCCGACATCGACTGGTTCGTGCCGCACCAGGCCAATCAGCGAATCCTCGACGGCACCGCCCGCAAATTGGGTATCCCGGCGTCGAAGGTCGTCTCGACCGTTGCCCAGCACGGCAACACGTCGGCCGCTTCTGTGCCGTTGGCGCTGGCGGCTGCGGTTCAGGACGGCCGCATCCACAAGGGACAACTCGTCCTTCTCGAGGCGATGGGTGGCGGCTTTACTTGGGGCGCCAGCCTGATCCGGTGGTAAGCCGTCACCTGAACTGCCGCTTCTATCCCTTTGATGTTGACGCAAAAATGGCGCGCGCCTAACGTCGCGCTGTTTAGGGGGAGTCGGGTGATGACAACGAATACATTGACACGCGCCGACCTGACGGAAGCGGTATTCCAGGCCGTCGGACTGTCGCGCAATGAATCGGCACAGATGGTCGAAGACATGCTCGAGGAAGTCTGTTCGGCATTGGCCCGTGGCGAGACCGTCAAGCTCTCGTCGTTCGGAACCTTTGCGGTACGCCAGAAGAGCCAGCGCATGGGGCGAAATCCGAAGACGGGCGACGAGGTCCCGATCGCACCCAGGCGGGTTCTGGTGTTCCGGCCGAGTCACGTCCTGAAAGCGGTCATCAATGGCCAGACGCCCGACCCCAACGCCAAGGACTGACGCGTAATGCTGGCATCCCCGTCCGCAAATGTCGGCGCGAAATCGCCGGAAGCATTTCGCACCATCAGCGAGGTTTCGACCGAGCTTGATGTGCCGCAGCATGTGTTGCGCTTCTGGGAAGGACGCTTCGCGCAGATCAAGCCGGTGAAGCGGGCAGGCGGGCGGCGCTATTATCGGCCGGAAGATATCGATCTGTTGCGCGGCATTCGCGCGCTTCTCTATCTCGAAGGTTTCACGATCAAGGGCGCGCAGAAGATCCTGCGCGATCGTGGCCTGCGTTACGTCTCCGAACTCGGCCGTGGCGAAGGGGACTCCGAACGCCCAACATCGCGCAAGCTGTCCGAGTTCATCGCCGTGCCGGAGGAACCGCAATTCGCGCGCGCCGCACTTTCGGTACTCGGTGCTCCCGACGAGAGTGGGACGGATGCGCCGGCCGAGATTGAACTCGCCGCGCAGGAGCGCGAAAAGTTGTCAGGGCTGTTGGAAGAATTGCTGCAACTGAGAGTCCGTCTGCGCGACACCCGCTCCCGTTCGCGCGCGTAAAGGAACATCCGAAAAGTCGCATTTGCCCGGGCGGACCTCGCCCACTATAGTCCGCGACCTTTCGCGCATACGACGCGAGTTGGATACGGAGCGTGGCGCAGCCTGGTTAGCGCACCAGTCTGGGGGACTGGGGGTCGCGAGTTCAAATCTCGCCGCTCCGACCAATAACCAGCCGGCAGGTAATCGACCCCGGCTCCTCTCGAGCTGGAACAGCGCTGTGAGCAAGTCGCTACTTTCAAGTGAAATGGACGAGTTGCAAAACCATCTGAATCCCTTGTTGCGGCAGCACGGGTTCAAAAAGAAAGGGCGCACTTACAATCATGCGACCGCCGAAGGGCTTACTCACGTAGTTGGATTTCAAATGGGTGTGTTCGATCCGCCCGGCACTACATACATTCCAGGTTTGAGAGAAAATCTGTATGGCCGCTTCACAGTAAACTTGGGCGTCTATGTTCCTGAGGTTGGCGGTGCGCTTGGGCACGAAGCCAAACCGACGGTTCATGACTACGACTGCTGCATCAGAACGCGATTGGGGCGAGGTGCAGAAAAGGAATTATGGTGGGAGATTTCCGGCGGCGAGGCCGTCATAGCGGACATAACAGAGCGGCTTCTGAATGAAGCTTTTTCGCTTTTTCGGCGCTTCGAATCCCGAGACCAGATTCTGAACGAATTTTTGAGCGAAACTGATAATACGCCGATCATGGCGGTGCCGAGGATCGTTTGCGCGATAATTCTGCTGAATAGGGGCGAACGCGAGGAGGCAGGGCGGTTATTGTCAGCACAAGCCAGAGATCACGCGCGCCCTGGTCATCGTTCTTATGTCGTTGGGCTGGCCAAGCGCCTTGGCATCGAAATCACCCCCTAGACTTGAAGCGTGTGCTTTCTGGGGGTCGTGAGTTCAAATCTCGCCGCTCCGACCAAAACACCAGTGTGTGATAGAACCAATCACATGCGCTTTTCCGAAATCGAAACCCCGCGCCTTCGCCTGCGCGCCATCGCGGCAGGCGATTGGCCGGCCATCTTCGCCTATATGTCGGATCCGCAAGTCACGGCCTTCCTTCCCGAGGGCACTCTCGATGAAGAAACCTCGCGTGCCTTCGCTTACGACCATGCGGGCGAAGACGGCAAGGCCGTCGCCGTGGTCGAGAAAGCGAGCGGGCAATTCATCGGACACATGCCGTTTCACCCGTGGTTCGCGCCTCAGACCTACGAGATCGGCTGGGCGTTCAGCCGCGGCTTCCAAGGACGGGGCTATGCCACCGAGGCGGCGCAGGCGCTACTTGCTCACGCGTTCGGAACACTCAAGGCGCACCGCGTCATCGCCACCTGCCAGCCCGAGAACATTGCTTCCTGGCGCGTGGCGGAAAAGCTAGGTCTCCGGCGCGAGGCGCACTTCCGCTCCTGCCTCTACCGAGAACCGGGCGTTTGGTGGGACGAATATTTCTACGCCCTTCTCGCGGACGAATACGAAGCGCGGCGGTCTAGATAAAAAAACACGGCGCCCCGAAAAATCGGAGCGCCGTGCAAATATGTATCAATTTTTACGTCTTAATGGCGGGGAGGGATTCGATCGCAGGTTTGCGCAACGAGGTCGTCAACATGTTGCGATCCTGTTCATACTTCAAATCCGTCGCCTTGATTTCGACGAGCTTGCTTCCGATCCCCAAGAAGCCGCCTACGTCGACCTGCACCGCGACCACTTTGCCGTTATCGACGATGACCTTTTTGACGGTGCCGATGCTCGTTCCGTTCTTGTCCTGGATGCTGGCGTTCGCCAGGCGTCCTGCCGGATTCGAGACTTCACTGATGGGAACCTGCATTGCGGTTCCGCGCATGGCCGTCGCATGGCCTGTCGGGGCTGTATTCGCGGCGATCACGCCACAAGGACTCAGCGGAATTGCAAGTGCGAGCGAAACCGCTGTCACGCGCAGTAAGGACGAGACGTACATGTTCTGCTCCTATTCTCCCCCATGTAGTGAAAACGTTCGTGCGCTCGCGCGGTTGCCGAGTCGCGCGACGATCCGTCGGGAATCCGACTCCTATTCTGTGGGAACTTGTGCCGCCGCTCCGCGTTTATTGTTGGCGGCTGTTGCACCACCTCGATTAAGCCGCGTCTCGACCAAAAAGTAGGCCGCGGCCGAACTCTACTGTGCGGCGGAGATGGTTTGACCGCCCGGCGGTTCGACGAAACGCAAGCCGGGTCCTTCACTCTTGAGCTCGAGTGCCGAACTTTTCAGGAGTTGCAGTGCCGCCGCGGCGGTCCTGGGATCCGGTTTTCCAACGAGTAGCGCCATTCGCGCGGTGACCACCGGCGCCGCGAAAGACGTTCCGGTGAATTGCGCAAATCCACGGTCGATTTTCGCGGCGCGAACATCAACGCCGGGGGCGGCGAATACCGCGTGACCAACACTCGCATCGATCTCCAGGCGGTGATGTGAATCGACCGACGTAACGGCGATGACGCCCGGATAGGACGCCGGATAGGCGAGGGCGGCCGCCGCACCGCCATTGCCGGCCGCTGCAACGATCACCCCGCCGCGCGCCAGAAAGCCTTGGACAACTTGTTGCAGCAGCTTGTTGTTGGGACCAGCCAGGCTGATGTTGACGACCGCGACGTTGCTCGCCGCAAGCCAGTCGAGAGCACGTGCGATCTCGATCGCGCTGCCACCACCGGGTTGTCCACCATAGACGTCCGCAGCGAAGAGCTTGGCGCCGGGTGCATAGCCGCGAAACTCATCGTCGTGTCCAACGAGGAGCGAAGAGATCGCCGTTCCGTGCGGTGTCGGCGGTCCATCGCCTTCGCCGGCGACGTTCTTCAGCGTCAGGCTTGCGTCCGCGAACACGGGATGGCGGCGAGCGATGCCGCCGTCGATCATTCCGATCCGCGCATCGCGCACCGCGACAGCATTTGCCGCGACACCGTTCGCGATCCCGGCACTGACTTCGCCCGATGGATCGTAGATGTGATCATAGTCGAATTGTCCCGCCGGATCGGCGGCACGCAATGCCGACAGTGCGCCTGCCAAATCCTGATCGCCCGGCGCACGCAATTGCACGACCGTGAAACCGAGAGTGCCGAGCGTTTCGCTGCGCACGACCTCGAAGTTCAATTGTCTGGCGGCCTGCAAATCCCGTTCGGTGGGCGCGAGCGCAATGACGGTCCTGCGCAAGACGCGCGCGCCATTGGGATCGCGCTCGAAGGTGCGTGGCACGATGGGCCTTCCGGCGACATCGCGCTCGACAGCCCTGACGGTCGAGCCGAGATTGTCGCGAAGTCCGCTCGCCGTCTGACCGACGCCGCTAATCACTTGGCCCGGTAAATTTACAACGCCACCCAGCGCCCCAGCCTCCGCAGGGCTCGCAAGAGCCACCCACGCGAAGAGCGCCAGAAGGGTCAGCCGTTTCAAACTTGAATGCATGGTTGTGCGTATCGTATCGCTAGTCCGATCCGATCTCATAACGCCCATGGAAGTTTTTCTATCCAATGCCGTTGTAGAAACCTAGATGGACGCGTCCGAGGACACGATCCGCTCTGACATCGTCGCGCTTTTGCCGCGGCTGCGGCGCTTTGCGCTTTCGCTGACGGGAAATCGGGCCGATGGCGAAGACTTAGCGCAGGAGACGGTGGAGCGCGCCCTGCGACATATGCGGCAGTGGCGGCCGGGCACGAGGTTGGACAGTTGGATGTTTCGCATTGCGCAAAATCTCTTCATCGACGAGCGGCGTTCTGCCAGACGCAAACGCGACGCGTTGGCGGAAGTGGCGCAGTCCGTGACCGTGAGCGACGGCGCCCGCGACGCGGAGGCGCGCCTTACCTGGAAGGAGACGTGCGCCGCCCTTCTGACGCTTCCCGAGGAACAGCGCAGCGCTGTCGCCTTGGTCCTGATCGAGGGCATGTCGTACCGTGATGCGGCCGACGTCCTCGACGTTCCGATCGGTACTTTGACGAGCCGCCTTGCGCGCGGACGCGATGCTTTGGCGGGCAAGATATTCGGCTCTAGTCAGGATTCGCGCCCATGAGCCAGATGGACCCCGATCGCGTAACCCTCGACGCCTACGTCGATGGCGAACTTTCTGCAGCCGAAATGACGCGCATAGCCGCCTTGGTCGCGCAGCGGCCGGATTTGCGCAGGTACGTCGAAAACCAGGAGCGCTTGCGCAGGACACTGCAGGCATCATTTGCCTCAGTGATGAACGAAGAGATCTCGGAGCAATTGCGACTGCGCGCATCAGCGTTTCCGCGGGCACGCAAGACGGCGTGGCGCGATCGGTTCAGTGAATTCTTTTCCTGGCGCGCGCTCGTGCCCGCCGCAGGCGCCCTCGCGCTCGGACTCTTTGTCGGACTTGCGGTCGAGCGGTTCGCCGTGACGGAGGCTCCGCTTCTGCAATCGGAACCGAACGGACAAACCGTGGCGCGCGGAGAACTCGCGCGCGTGCTCAGCGAAGAGCTTGCCTCGATGCAAAATCCGTCTGGGGCCGTTCGCGTAGGCTTGAGCTTTCGTAGCCGCAGCGGGCGAGATTGCCGGACTTTCATATGGGACGGCACAATAAATTCCATGAGCGGCATCGCCTGTCACAACGATGGCGACTGGGTCGTCGCCGCATTGGCGACCGGGGCCTCGAACACGAACGCACAGGCTCAGTACCAAATGGCGGGAGCCGCCATGCCTGACACGATTCGTAATATGATAAAAGAAATGATTGCCGGGCGACCATTCGATGCGTCGACTGAACGCGCTGCGCGCGCGTCGAATTGGTCAGGCACACATCCCCGCTAAACTTTTCCTGCTACCTCGGAAGAAATCCGGCTCGCCATCGTTGTTGAACGGAAGCGGCAGGCAGAAGCCTGACGTGCTGACGACAGCTCAAAGGTGCAACGATGAAATCCAATCTTCGCGTTTCGGCGATTCTCATGTGCGGCGTGCTCGCCTGCACGTCGCCGGCTCTTGCCGGTGGACTGCTTGGCGGCGGACTAGACGGCGGTCTGGGCGGCGCGTTGGGCGGACCTGGCGGAGCTGGCGCGGGCGCCGGCGGCATGGGCGGCCTCAGCGGCATGACCAATACGACCGGTTCACGCATCACGCATTCGACGGCTGGACATGCCCATGGCGATGCGTCCGCCAACGGTAACGCTTCGCAAGTGACCGGCGCGGCGCAATCGGCCAACGGTCAGGCGCAAGGTGCGGCCAATGGCGTGCTCGGAACGGGCTCGCAGGCCGGCGGCTTGGCACTCGACCAGGCGACGGGCGTGCTGAGCAATGCCGGCTCGGTCTCCGGCAACGGATCCGCCAGTGCCAGCTCCGGCTCGACCAACGCTTCAGGAAGTGGTTCGGCATCCGGTAGTTCGAACACCGGGGGGCTCACAGGAACGGCGGCCGGAGCCGGCTCCTCCGCGCTTTCTCGCGCCAATGGCGCGGTGTCGAGCGGTGAAGCCACCGCCAACGGTGCCCTCAACAGCGCGAGCGACAGGGCGAACTCCGTTTCGCCGAATGCGAGCGCGAGCGGCAATGCGGATGCGTCGGGCTCGGCGAGCTCGTCGAATTCGATGTCTCCCAATTCGGCGAGCAATCAGACCAGCCGTAATAGCAGCCGCTCAGCACGTCACTCGAGGACGGCCCAACCATAGGCGGGAAGGACGGGCGACCATACCGGCCAGCTCGAGCTGGCCGGTATCTCGTTTTTTAATCGAACTTCATGCCGAAGCGGATACCGATCGTCCTTGGCCGGTTCGTTGCAATGTAGGGGTTAGCGGAGCAGGTCTGCACCGTGCATTGCGCATAACGGTAGAGGTCGGCGCGCTCGTCGAAGGCATTGAGGATGAAGAGCTCGGCATTCCACTGATCGGTGTCCACGCCGGCTGTGAAGTCGACCGTCGTGAACGCTCGCTGCAGGCCGAGCGCACTTCGGATCGGCACGGATGGCGACAAATTGCCGAAGACCGGATTGGGCGCTTCGATACGAAGGTCGGGCCAACTGCTGCTCTGGTAGACGAGTGCACCTTGGACATGCGCCAGGAATTGGTCGAGCGGCCATTCGTAACGCGCCGTCCAATTGGTCTTGTACTTCGGTGACGTCGGCAGTGCCGTTCCCTTCGGCGCATTCGGGCCATTGGGATCGAACAGCGGATCATCCGGCGGCACCGCTGTATTCGGGCAAATGGTGACGCCCACCAGACCGCAATAATCCTTGGTGAGGTAAGCGTCCGTGTAGGTGAGAGCACCACTCACCGTCAGTCCGTCGATCGGTTGCCACACGACGTCGCTCTCCGCACCCCAGATGCGCGCGGCGCCGGCATTGTGGATTTCGGTGAAGGAGTTGAGGCCCAGGAACGAGAACTGGAAATTGTTCCAGTCCTCGCGATAGAGCGCGCCGTTGAAGCGCAGCGTGTTGTCGAACCAGCTCGTCTTCCAGCCGATTTCGTAGTTGGTCAGCCGGTCGGGCTTGTACGGCGGAATGCTGCCGCGACGGTTGACACCGCCCGGCCTGAACCCGGTCGACCAGGTGGCGTAGACGAGATGCTCGTCATCGATCTTCCAGGACAGATTCAGCTTGTGCGTGAACCCGCTCTCATAAACGCTCTTGAAGACGTCGGTACAGGGACCATGATGCACGGTCGTCGGCGCGAAGCACTGCGAAACGCCGGTATGCGAGCTATACGCGGCACTGAAGCCGAAGAAGCCCTCGAGCGAGTTGTCGGCATAAAAGACGCGTCCGCCGGCGGTGAACGTCAGATTGGGCAGGATGTCCCATGCCACCTCGCCGAACGCGGCCGCGTCGCGATCGACGCGTTCCTGATCGGTCAGCCATATCGTTCCCGGCCAACCAGGAACGGATAGTTGGCCGACTCCGGGATCGGCATTCTCGTCTGCCAGATTCTTGATCGTGTAATTCTGCAGGATGTAGTGACCCTGGCGCTCGAAGAACACGCCGCCGACGAAGCGCAGCGGTTGGTCGGCGGGAGTCGAAACCCGGAGCTCGTTGCTGAGCTTGGTGAAATAATCCTTTTCCAGGATGTATTGCGACGGATCAATCAGATTGCCGTGGTTGTCATAGATGTAGATGCCGTAGCCGTACAGCGTGTCATAGAGGAACGAGTAGTCGGTGTAGTCCGATGCGGCATTAATGTTGCGGCCCATGAAGCTGCCGGAATAGACCACATCGAAATTGCTCAACTTCCCTTCGACGGTCAGCGAGGCGAGATACCAGTCGTCGTGTGCGAACTCGGGGAAGAAGTGACCGACCTTCAAATCACCGAGCGCGGGGACGTAGGCGAAGATGCCGCTGCTTTGCGTATGCTGCGCGATCACCGCCGGCGTGATCGTCCAGTTGTCGTCGAGGTCGATCTCAAGCGCGGCACGGCCGCCGAACGAGTCCACCGAGTTGAAGTCGTTCTTCACGAGCTTGGCGTTGTCGATGACGATGCCGGACGTGGGATAGGTCAGGACATTGTGGACGTTGTCGATGAACCCCGCATCGTGCTCCTCGAAGCCGACAAGCCTAATGGCGATGTCGTCGGTGATCGGCTGGTTGACATAGCCTTCGATGCCGAAGCCGACGCTGCCATGGTCGACCGCGTTCACGTTGGCGTCGAAGGCGGCAGAGAATTTCGACGGATCGGGGCGATTGGTGATGATGCGAATCGTGCCCGCTTCCGAACTTGCGCCATAAAGCGTGCCTTGCGGGCCCGAGAGGGCTTCGACGCGCGCTATGTCATAGACATGCACATCGAGCGCGCCGCCGATCGTGGTGATCGGATTTTCGTCGAGATAGATGCCGACGGTCGGCAGCGATCCAGAATGGTTGCCGTCGTTGCCGCTGGTGACGCCACGCATCGAGACGTTGGCAAAGCCGGGTCCGCCGTTGCCGGCGCCGGCACCGCCGACGGTGTAGGTGACGCTTGGTAGATAACGCGCATAGTCGCTGAAGTCCGCGATATGGAGTTGGTCGAGCTTCTGGGCAGGAAGGGCCTGAATGGCCAACGGCGCGCTCTGCAGATCTTCGGAGCGCTTTTCCGCCGTCACGACGACGACTTCGATGCCGGATGTCGCCGCGATCGCCGGCGTGACGCCCGTCAACATGGATGTGGTGAGAAGCAACTGCCAAAGCGCCGGACGACCGCCAGCACCATTTGTCATGCCCCACATGAATCAGCCCCCTCTAGCAAAAGCCCAACGCGCTGCGCCGATTCTCCAGTGCAATTGTTGTGTAAATTGGAGCGCGAGAACCGTGCCGTCAATGGTCGTTTTGCTCGGCAAAGGCCGGGCTTTGGTCGGCGGGATAATCTTGCAACACCGGGCCAAGCGCGGCCGTCAAATCTCCCAGCCAAGGCTCGAAATGGCGCCATTGTTCGATCCCCTCCCGGAAGATCGGCTGGCGCACCTGTTCGGAGCTTGCGGTGCGCACGGCACGGCGGTTGCGATAGAAGTGCAGACATTCCTCCTCGAACGGCAAGCCGCAATAGTCGAGCAGGGTGCGGACTTCGCGCTCGGGATCCTCGACCATGCGTTCATAGAAGATGCGGTGCATGCGTCCCGGCAGTACGGCGTCGAAATGCGCCATCAGCGCGACATAGTCGGTGTAGTAGCGGCCGAGCTCGCTTAGGTCGTAGCTGAAGGCTTGGCCGCGCGCGAAATGTTGCTTGAACACAGAGAAGCAGCAGCCAAGCGGATGGCGGCGCGCGTCGATGATGCGCGCGTTCGGCAGGATCAGATGGATCAGGCCGACATGCAGGAAATTGTTCGGCATCTTGTCGATGAAGAACGGCCGGGCGAGCTTGCGCTGGATCCGCGTGCGCTCGAGATATTCGCCGCCGAGCGCCTCCAGCTCGGCCGGGCTCAGTGTGGCGAGGATTTCGGGATAGTCCGAGGGTTTGAGGCGCGACTTCTTTCCGCTCAGCCGGCGCGCGATAGCAATGATGTCGGGCAATTCCATTGTGCCTTCGACCTGTGAGTGCGAGGCGAGGATCTGCTCGATGAGCGTCGAGCCGGCGCGCGGCATGCCGATGATGAAGATGGGATCGGCGGCCTTGTTTCCCTGTCCGGCGCGTGCGGCCAAAAAGTCCGGCGTGTAGAAAGCTACACAGCGACGCAGATGATCGGCGGTCTCTTCGGGGTCGTAGGCGATGGATTTCCGGCGCAGCGCGTTGCCGGCTGCGTAGTGCGTGAACGCCTCGCCATACTGGCCTTGATCCTCAAACGCCTTCCCGAGCGAAAATTCGAGGTGATAACGATCTTCATCGGGAAGCCCCTGGCGTGTGGCAATCGCTTGCATCGCGTGCGTGTCGTCTGCTGTGAAACGAAACGTCTTGAGATTGGCGAGGCTGAAATAGGCTTCGCCCATCGTCGGCGCGAGTTCGATGGTCTTGCGGTAGGCGGCGATGCACTCGCGTTGCCGTCCCACCGCCTTCAATGTGTGGCCGTAACTGAGCCAGGCGCGCGGCTGATTGGGATGGGTCTTGAGCACGCTCTCGTAGCAGGCGATGGCTTTGGCGTATTCGCCGATCTGACCGAAGGCCGCGCCTTTGAGCGCGCGGTAGGCCGGCTTGTCCGGCTCCTCGCGCAACAGCATCTCGACCTGGGCGAGCGCTTCCTGCGACTTGTTCTGCCGGTTCAAGACTACTGCATAATTGTGCCGCGCCACCGTGAAGCGCGGCGCCAAGGCAAGACAACGCGCCAACAACGACTCCGCATCACCGTAGCGGCCAAGCCGCGCCGCCACCTCCGCGAGCATGCGGATCGCCGCGACATTGGTCGGCTTGGTCTTGAGAAAATCCTTGAGGATGCGCTCGGCGACGGCGAGCTTGTTGTCGCAAAGCGCGCTCGCCGCTTCGAGCAGTACCGGATCCTTCGTCGCGCTCTTGATTTGCTGCGCGGTGGCGGCGTTCGCAGCCGCCTCGTTGCCGACCAGCAGATATTGCTCGGCGAGCACCTGCCACGTCTCGGTGCGGCCGGGATCGAGTTTCGTCGCCTGCGAAAGTGCAGCGATCGACTTTCTCGTCGCGCCCTGTGCCGCCAGTACCAGGCCGAGCTCCAGCCACGCCTGCACCGCTTCCGGATGACGCTTGACGAAAACATCGAGATCGCGGAACGCTCCGGCGAGATCGCCTGACCGGCGCAAGGCCGAAGCGAGAATGAGCGTCGCCTGCGGTTGCTCAGGAACGACGCGAAGAATTTCGCGCGCCTGTTCGATCGCCTTCTTTGGCTCGCTGGCAAGGAACTGCGCCGCGCGCGCCAGCGCGGTCGCCAATGTCCCTTTGCGTTCGGACGATTCAGTGCTCAAGGCGGTCTCCGGCCGGCGCATCAAATGGGCGCGCGAGCAAAGCTGTCAACTAGGCGAGTACGTCCGCGGCATCGCGATGGCGGCGAAACCAGAGTCGCGCATAACTGCAGGTCGGCGCAATCTTGAAGCCGTCCCGCCGCGCCAGTTCGACGATGCCCGCCATCAGCCGCTCCGCCGCGCCGGTGCCGCGCAATGGCGGTGCCGCTTCGACATGCGGAATGACGACGTTCTCGCCATGGCGGCGATAGTTGGCAAAGGCGGTCAGGCCCTTCTCTTCGAGCTCGAAGCGTCCAAGCGTTGTGTTGTCGCGCACGCTCATGCTTTCAAGCTTTCAGCCGGACGCCTCGCCACCCACCAGTCGTGGAGGAAGAAGGGCGCGTAATAAACGGCGGCTGACAGGAACCCCATGGCAACCAGAACCGGAATGTACCAGGGCCAGTCCGGCATGAAACCTAAGATCGTGGCGAACGGCGGCTTGGCACGCAAAAACGCATAGTTCGTGCCGAGGATCCAATCGACGAAGCCCGCGAGTGCGGCATAGGACAGCGTCCAGACGATCACGCGTGGCAGCGACGCCGGCACCGGCCGCCAGCCGAGACCGAACGTCATGTACAAAACCGCCGCGATGATGCCGCCGTGGAAGACGAAGAACAGAACGAACTCGATGTCGGGAAACTCATTCTTCACGTCCGGTGTGAGCATACCTTGAAGCGTAGCGGCAAGCGCCCAGAAATAGGCGAGCTCGTAACTCTTCTGATTGGGATAGACCAGGGTCACCACGGTCGCCACCGTCGCAAGGTCGCAGAGATTGAGCGGCAGCTCGTTGCCGAGGCCGAGCCAACCCTTGAAATAGAGAAAGCTCATCCAAGCGATCCAGTTCGCCGTGAGCAGCGCCGCCAGCGACCAGCGCAGAACACGATCGAACGTCGGATGCGCGCGCGGGTGAAGCGTCGCGACGACAACGACCGGGAGCACGAACGACGCGACGATGGCCGTGACATGCGACGCGCCGAACAGGACGAACGGCGTGCTCAATCGTTCACACCCGGACCATGAGCTTGCCGCGGTTCTGGCCGGCAAACATTCCCGCGAGCGCCGTCGGCATCTTCTCGAAGCCCTCGACCACGTCGATGGCCGGTTTGATCTTTCCTTGTTCGACCCAATTGGCGAGCGCTGCTTCGGCTTCGCGCCGGCGGTGATAGAAATCCATCACGACGAAGCCTTCCATGCGAATGCGCTTGGTGACGAGAAATCCCGGCACGCCGGCAGGTCCGGGCGAGGGCGTTCCTGTGTCGTAGTTCGAAACCGCGCCGCAGCAGGAAACCCGGCCCCATAGATTCATGCGCGACAAAGCGGCTGAAAGAACTTCGCCCCCGGTATTGTCGAAATAGACGTCGACGCCGTTGGGGCACGCGTCCTTGATCGCCTTGTGCAGATTGCCGGTTTTGTAATCGACCGCCGCATCGAAACCGAGCTCGTTGACGAGCCACTTGCACTTGTCCGCACTGCTCGTCGTTCCGACCACGCGGCAGCCCATGATCTTGGCGATCTGTCCGGCCACGGTTCCGACCGCACCGGCCGCGGCCGAGACCAGAACGGTTTCGCCGGGCCGTGGCTTACCGACATCGAGCAAACCGAAATAGGCGGTGAGACCGGTGATGCCCAGCACGCCGAGGATATGTTCGGGCTTGTGGCGCTTGTCGTGCTTGGTGAGTGCGCGCCCGGGGAGCGCGGCGTATTGCTGCCAGCCATAGTCGGCGCTGACGAGATCGCCAGGCTCGAAGCCCTTCGCATTCGACGTGACCACTTCGCCGATGCCCCATCCCGCCATCACGTCGCCGGGATTGAGCATCGAGCGATAGGTCTGGCCCTGCATCCAGGCGCGGCTCGCGGGATCGAGTGAGAGCAGTGTCGTACGCACCAGAACTTCGCCATTCCCGGCCTGCGGCATCTCTGCCTCGCGGAGGTCGAAGTTGCCGGGACCCACCTGCGCGTTGGGTTTGCGGGCATAAATCCATTGCTTGTTCATGGTCATGATGCGCCTCCCGAGGCTGCGCGTTTGACAGAGACGGCAGCGATTTCCGATCCTGAAGGAGAACCGTGGAGGACGCCATGAAATACCGCAAGCTCGGTGCAAGCGATTTGAATGTCTCGGAAATTTCGCTTGGCTCCTGGCTGACTTATGGCGTGGGTGTCGAACGGGCGCAAGCAGTGGCTTGCGTCAATCATGCGTTCGATCTTGGGATCAACTTCTTCGATACGGCGAACGTGTATGGCCGCGGGGCGGCAGAGTCGGTTCTCGGTGACGTCCTGGCCGAGCGGCCGCGCGATTCCTATGTGCTCGCGACCAAGGTGCACGGCCAGATGAGCGACACCGATCAAGGCCTGTCGCGCGCGCAGATCGAAAAGCAGCTCGACGCGTCGCTCAAACGTCTGCGTACGGACTATGTCGATCTTTATCAGTGCCATCGCTACGACGCGAACACGCCGCTGGCCGAAACCATGGAGGCGCTGACGCGCGCGGTAAAGAGCGGCAAGGTCCGCTACATCGGCTTCTCCGAGTGGTCGCCGCAGAACATCGAAGACGCGATCGCCATGGAAGGGGTGGAGCGTTTCGTGTCCAGCCAACCGCAATACTCGCTGCTCTGGCGCCGGCCGGAAGCGAAAGTGATTCCACTCTGCGCGAAAAACGGAATCTCGCAGATCGTCTGGTCGCCGCTGGCGCAAGGCGTGCTTAGCGGCAAATACCAGCCGAACGTTCCCGCGCCGGCGGGAACTCGCGCCACGTCGGCGACGATGAGCCAGGCGATTTCCGGATGGATGGCAAGGCCGGTTCTCGAGGCGGTGCAGAAATTACGCCCGATTGCGCGCGCGGCGGACCTTTCCATGAGCCAGTTCGCGCTCGCCTGGGTATTGCGGGAACCGAATGTGGCCTCTGCCATCGTGGGTGCCAGCCGGCCGGAACAACTTGACGAAAACGCCGGTGCAAGCGACGCGAAGGTCGATCCGGCGCTCTTCGCCCAGGCCGAAGCGATTGTCGCAGAGGCTTTACCAAGGCGGTCCTGAGCCTTTCCGTAGCGGAATAGCGTCGCCGGGCTTGCGTGCAAGGGCTGGGCGCGATTTGCTGCGCGCCGGGTCATGGAGAGTCACAATGTCCGTCTCAGCAGATGCCGCGCCGCCGAAATCGGTCGTTCCGTTTCTGAAAGTGAAGGGCGAGGGCGCGCCCTATCTCGCCGGCTCGAAATGCGGCAAGTGCGGCGAGGTCGTCGTCGGCACGCGCGATGTCTGCGGCAAGTGCGGCAACCGCAAATCGCTCGAGCACATCAAGCTCGCGAACACCGGCAAGCTCTACAACTACACCGTCGTGCACCGGAACTTTCCCGGCGTGCCCGTGCCGTTCATCTCGGCGATCGTCGATCTCGATGGCGGCGGCACGCTGAAGGGCAACCTGCTCGAGGTCGAGCCCGACCCCGCCAAGATCAAATTCGACATGCCGGTGAAGGTCGTGTTCCGCGACGCCGGCCGCAAGGACAAGGAAGGCAATTCCTATCTTGCGTACTTCTTCGTACCCGCGAACAAAGGAGAAATGCGATGACCGACGTCTATGTCGTAGGAACGGACATGATCAAGTTCGGGCGTTTCCCCGAACGCTCGGTGCCGGAGCTCGGCGCGCAGGCGGCGCTGATGGCGCTCGACGATTGCGGGCTGACGATCCAGGACATGCAGGCGCTCTACAGCGGCAACCTGTTCGAAGCGTCGGGCGGCGTCGGTCAGCGCATCCTGCGCGAGATCGGGCAGACCGGCATTCCGGTCGTCAACACCGCGAATGCCTGCGCCACCGGCGCGACCGCGTTCCGCGAAGGCTGGATGGCGATCAAGGCCGGCGTCTACGACATCGTGCTGTGCGTCGGCAGCGAGCAGATGGGAACGGGGCTTCTTGGCGGCGCAGGCGGCGGCAAGGGCATTCCGACCGAAGGACTTCTTGGCTCGGGCACGATGCCGAGCGTCTTCGCCCATGTCGGCCTCGAGCACACGCGCAAATACGGCACGACCTTCGAGCAATTCGCGAAAGTGTCGGTGAAGAACCATCATCACTCCACGCTCAACGCCAAGGCGATGTACCAGAAGGAAACGCCGCTCGAGGAAGTGATGGGTGCGGAGATGATCTCCTATCCCAACACCAAGCTGATGTGCTCGGTGAATGTCGATGGTTCGGCGGCCGCGGTGCTGTGCTCGGAGAAGAAGGCGAAGGAACTCGGACTGATGAAGCGCGCCGTGAAGGTGCGGGCATCGGCGCTTTCAAGCGATCCCTACACCTCGCGCAACATTGCCATGATGGACTTCAACGCGGTGACGCGGCTCGCGGCGAAGACGGCTTACGAGATGGCGGGACTTGGTCCGAACGATCTCGACCTCATCGAGCTGCATGACTGCTTCGCGACCGCCGAACTCGTGCACTACGAGAATCTCGGCCTCTGCAAGGACGGCGAAGCGGGACGGATGATCGATACCGGCGAGACGCAACTCGGGGGGCGCATCCCGGTCAACGTCTCGGGCGGGCTTCTCTCCAAGGGTCATCCCCTCGGCGCGACCGGCATCGCCAACATCTACGAAGTGACGACGCATCTGCGCGGCGAGGCGGGCAGCCGCCAGGTCGATGGCGCGCGGATCGGTCTGACGCATGTCGTTGGCGCCGGCAGCGCGTGCGCGGTGCACATCCTCGAGAAGGTCTGAGGCGTATTCAGTAAAACGTCGCATCCCGGTTCGGCGGGGTGCGGCGTTTTGCTTTTACAGAACATATTTTAGCGCGGAACTTGATCGCCCGGAATTAGTTCCTATCTACCTTTGCGAAGCGACTGAAGCGAGCGAAGGTGTGTCGAATGTGCAAACAAAAAAACTCGGCACAATTATATTGCCGAAGGACGCCTATCCACGTCTCTTCGTCTGTGCGCGTGCAAGGGCTTGAGTGTGTTTCCGGCGAATTGAATGTCAGAAAAGAGAAAATTTCGCATTTCTGTGTGGGGATAACGTAAATGGAACAAGCGAGCCGGGACGCGCACGTCGCACGCGTGAAGCGCGACGGATTTACGATCATCGAGAACGCCATCGATCTCTCGCTGGTGAACGCGCTGAACGCCGCACTCGAAAGGCTCGAGCGCGAGCTCGGCGCCAAGCCCGCGATGAATGGCTTCGAGGGTCACAACACCGTTCGCATCTACAACCTTCTCGCGTACGGCGCTCCGTTCACGCTGGTTCCGACGCACGAGAATATTCTTCCGGTGGTGGAGGGGGTGCTCGACCCTGGCTGTCTCATCTCCTCGCTCTCCTCGATTGCGATCGACCCCGGCGAGAAGGCGCAACCCATTCATTGCGACGACCAGGTGATCCCGCTGGAGAAGCCGCACCGCCCGATCGTGTGCAATTCGATGTGGGCGCTGACGGATTTCACCGATGCCAACGGCGCGACGCGTCTTGTGCCCGGGAGCCATAAGAAGCCAAGCCCGGAATATGGCGGGACGTATGACTCGATGCCTGCCGAAATGAAAAAGGGCAGTGCGCTGATCTGGGATGGTTCGCTCTGGCATGGCGGCGGCGCCAATCGCACGCGCGAACGACGCACCGGCATCGCGATGAACTATTGTGCCGGTTTCATCCGCCAGCAGGAGAACCAGCAACTCGGTCTTTCGCCCGAACTGGTGAAGTCATTTCCGCACAGGCTGCAGGAACTCGTCGGTTATGGCGTTTATCAAGGCCTCATCGGTCACATCGACAAGAAGAGTCCGGCGCAGCTCCTCAATGGCGGTGGCGAATTCGAGTCGATCTGGAACAGGACTTAGGCGATGAAGAAGAATCCTTTTGGCGCATTGGGTGAGGTGAGCCGGCTGACGCTCGGCGGCGGCGGGATCGGGCAGGCTTGGGGACCGACCAGCCGCGAGGAAGCCATCGCCACGCTTCGCGCAGCCGTGGATGGCGGCATCGATCTGCTGGACACGGCGCCGCTTTATCGAAATTGCGAGAGCATCGTCGGCGAAACCTTCGGCGGCCGGCTGCCGGCTGGACTGCGGATCACCACCAAGTGTGGCTTGGGCTCGCCCGAGCCGGAACAAGTTGAACGCGCGCTGACGCAGTCGCTCGAGGGCAGCCTTGCGGCGATGAAGATCGACTATGTCGACATCTTCTTCCTGCATTCGAATATCTGCGCCGACGCCTATGTCTATGCCAACCGGCCCGACCTGCAGAATTCCTATGCCACGCGCTGGACGATTTATGCCGAGCACGTCATTCCCGCGATGGAGAAGCTGAAGGCGGCAGGCAAGATCGCGAGCTGGGGCATTACCGGCTCCGGCGTGCCGGATGCGATCCTCCGCGCGCTGCGTCATTCGCACCAGCCGGGATACGTGCAGGCGGTGACAAACCTTCTGGACAGCGCGGGGAGTCTGCGCCGCTACGCCGATCCGGCGCGGCCGCGCGACATCATCGCGGCGGCGAACGCGCGCGGCGTGAGCGTGCTCGGCATTCGCGCGGTGCAGGCCGGCGCGCTGACCGCCGAAGTCGATCGCGAATTGTCGCCGAACAATCCGGATCGCAAAGACTTCGAGCGCGCCGCGCCGTTCCGCGCGCTCTGCAAGGAGATCGGAATGGATCCGGCGATCGTGGCCCATCGCTATGCGCTGTCGATGCAGGGCGTGGCGACGGTGATCCTTGGCGTCAAGAACCGCGACGAACTTCGCCAATGCTTAGAGGCCGAAGCATCTGGTGCGCTCGAGCCGGCACTGATGGCGCGGATCGATGGACTAGGACTGCGTGGGTAGATTGTTGGATGGACGAAACATCACCCACTGTCATGGCCCGCCGGAGTGCGGGCCACCCAGTTGGGGACACATCTTCTAGCGACTGATAAGCTGCGCCGCACCTGTTCAAAGCGATACTGCGCATCACCTGGGTGGCCCGCACTCCGGCGGGCCATGACAAGAGTGCGCTACCGCTTGGGCTCGCGATACATCCAAGGAAGCATCAGTCCGACCGGCACGATCCAGAGCGTGCCGGCGATCGCGTAGTAGAGGAAGGCGCCATACCACGTCGCGTGCGGCAGCACATGCACCGCAACGCCCATCGCGAAGAGCGCATAGATCGGGATCCAGATGAGCGTGATGATCGTGCCGATGAGCTTCTTGACGCGCGGAGTCATTTGGCCAGAACGCGCTCGAGCCAGTTCTGGAGATTGCACACCACTTCGTCGCGATTGGTCTCGTTCAACATCTCGTGGCGGCCGTCAGGGTAGAAATCGGTGGTGATGTCGGCGATGCCGGCGTCGCGATAGCGTTCGACGAGCGGTCGAAGCCTCGTCAGATCAGCATTGATGGGATCCTTGTCGCCCGCGAAGATGTAGAGCGGCAAGTCTTTGCGGATGCGCGCCAGCTGTTTCGGATCAACGGCGACGGCACCGGCCGCGAACATCGAATTGCGCGACGCATCGTTCACCGTGAAGCCGCAGAGTGGATCGGCGATATAGGCGTCGACCTCCTTCTCGTCGCGGCTCAGCCAGTCGAATGGGGTGCGCGTCTTGCCCATGCCTTCGCCGACGGATCTCAGACCGCCGCGCGGCGCCTGCAGCAGGTCGAACGCCGCCGAGCCGGAGAGTACGAGGCCGTCGATCAGATCGCTGTGGTCGACGACATAGATCTGTGCCGCGAACGATCCCATGCTGTGGCCGAGAAGAACGAGTTTCTTGTCCGGATGCTCGCCGTGCGCGATCTTCGTGAGACGCGCCATGTCGTCGACGAGTCCGGCGAAGCCGGCGCCGCCGAAGTCGCCGAGCTCGTTCTTGTTCGTCGCGGTCTTGCCATGGCCGCGATGGTCGTTGGCATAGATCGCGATGCCGGCGTCGAGCAGGGGTTGCAGCGGTACTCTATAACGCAGCGCGTGCTCGCCCATGCCGTGCGAGACCTGCAGCACGCCGCGAACCGGACCGGACGGCAGCCAGCGGTAGGTGAAGATCTTCCGTCCGTCGGCGGCGTCGAATGTGAAGCTGTCGTCCATTCAGAACCGCGACGCCGTGAGCTTCACATCCGCGAGCTGCCACACGCGCTCGAACTCCTTGCGCGTGGCGTTCGCCTCGTCGTGATGGCCTTGCGCGTCCTGCGCCTGCGCCAATCCGAAGAGCGCCCAACCGTCGAGGCGATAGCTCATCAGACTCTTGCGGTAGACGGCCTCGGCTTCCTGCGCGCGGCCGGCCTGCAACAGCGCCGCGCCAAGAAGCTGGCTCACCGGCTGATGCCAATAGGGCGGCTCGGTATAGGGAAGCGCATGTTCAAGTGTGGCTGCGTCGGTGAAGTCCTTGATCGCGACATCGAGTTTGCCCGAGACTCGCGCCATCTCGCCGTCAAGTTCGGCAAGCGCGATCTGCGCCATCTGATGACCGGGCACCATTGCGTAAGTGGCCATCACCGGATCGTCGACCAGCGCGGCTATGGCGGCGCGTTCGGTCTGCGCGCCGTTCATGTCGCCCTTGTTGGCGAAGGCAAAGCCGCGCGCGAGATGGGCGACAACCAACGCGATCTTCAGGTCCGATCCAGGCAACGGCTCCGCCAGCACCTCATCCCACTTGCCGAAGCGCAGAAGTGTCGCCGCCGGCGTCAAGAAGTAGAGTTGCGCTTGCGGACCAAGCTTGGCCGCGTCCGGTCCAACCGCCTTGATCAATCTGCGCGACGCGTCGATCGCCGCCTGGTAGCGGCCGAGCATTTCCGACGACGTCCACAGGAAGTGGATGTTGTGACCGTAATAGCCGATCGGATAGAAGCCCTGCGCGCGGCATTGCGCGATGTACCGCTCATCCACCAGCGCCGCGAGCGTGTTGACCTTGGCAGCATCGGCGTAACGTCCGACGCGATAGTAGATGTGCGACGGCATGTGCACGATGTGGCCGGCGCCGGGCATCAACACTTCCAATCGATCAGCGGGCGCTTCGGCGCGCTCCGGCGTCGTGCTCGCCTCGACGGCGTGGATGTAAAGATGCAGCGCGCCGGGATGATTGGGCGACCGTTTGATGATGTCTTCGAGGGTGGACACGATCTCAACGGCATGGCCCTTCGGAGTCACGCCATCTTCCTGCCAATAGTCCCAGGGCTGCGTGTCCATCATCGCTTCGGCATAGAAGGTGCCGGCATCGAGATCGTTGGGATACTTCTTCCACAGCGCACCCATCGCGTCCGCATAGGCCGCGTCGAGTTTGGCACGATCGGCTTTGGGATCGGCGGAGTAGCGCGTGGCAAGCGCGTCGATCCAGTCGCGCTCCGCCTTGCTCGCATAGCGCTTCAGCGCGACGGCATTCTGCAAAGCCTGCCACGCCGGCTTGATGGCGTCGTCCTGCATCGGAAGATTGATGTTCGAACCCAGCGAGAAGGCCACTCCCCACCAGCACATCGCGCAGTGGGGATCGAGCCGTGCGGCTTCGCGGAAGGAACGGATCGCCTCGGCGTGATTGAATCCGAAGTCCAAACGGATGCCCTGGTCGAACAGAAGCTGCGTCCGCTTATTCCTCGTGGTGATCTTGTGATGATGCGTGCCGAGTCCCTTGAAGAGAGGCGCGCCTGGCTTGTCCGCTTCGCCCATATAGACGGCAGGCATCGGGTCGATCATCTTCATCGCCATGGCAGGCATCGCCATCGGCTTTTCGGCGGCAACGGCAACGGCGGTCGTGAGAAGTGCGGCGGCGAACGATAGGATGGGTAGACGATTCATGGTTTCCTCCCCAGGGCCGAGGGAGAATGCGGGGCACAGCGGTCCGCGGCAAGATGGGGCCAAAACTCTGACTCGCAAAGGTAATATTCGCACGTTATGACGACCGCGGCAGCATTTTCGTTTCCTCTGGCGCGCCGGCGCCGAACCGTGGCGTTCTGGTTGCTGACGGTCGCGGCAGTCATCCTGGCCATGATCACGGTCGGCGGACTGACGCGCATCACCGGTTCGGGTCTTTCCATCACGGAATGGGATCCGATCATGGGCGCAATTCCGCCGATCAGCGACGCGGCTTGGCAGGACGCGTTCGAGAAGTATCAGCGCATCCCGCAGTACGCCCACGAACACGCCGGAATGACACTCGATGCGTTCAAGGGGATTTATTGGTGGGAGTGGGCGCATCGCCTCTTGGGGCGGTTGCTGGGCGTCATATTTTTTGTGCCTTTCGTTTTGTTCGCCTGGATCGGCGCCATTCGCCGCGCCGAGTGGCCGCGCATGCTCCTGCTGTTCGCGCTGGGCGGACTGCAAGGTTTCGTCGGCTGGTGGATGGTCGAGAGCGGACTGGAAACGCGAGTCAGCGTCTCGCAGTACCGGCTCGCCATCCATTTGGGCGTAGCACTCGTCCTGCTCGTCGCCATTCTGTGGACGGCGCTCGAGTATCTGCGCTTACCCCACGACGAAGACGTGAAAGCGCTGCGCCGCGAGTACGGGGTTGCATGGCCGATCGTGATCGCGCTGCTGGTCTATTTTCAGATGCTGCTGGGTGCTTTGGTTGCGGGGCTGCATGCCGGTTATATCTACAACACTTGGCCGCTGATGGACGGACGCCTCGTGCCGGAGGACGCCCTTGCTCAATCGCCCTGGTGGATCAATTTCTTCGAAAATCCCGGCATGGCACAATTCGATCACCGCATTGGCGCCTATGTCATTGCGCTCGCCGTATTCGGTTTGTGGTGGCAGGAACGTAAGCTGACGCTTCCCAAGTTGGCCAAGCGCAGCGGCATTGCGCTCGTGCATCTAACGATCTTTCAGATCGCACTGGGTATCACAACGCTCTTGCTGCAGGCACCTGAGTTCTTGGCAGCACTACATCAACTGACGGCCGCGCTTCTCTTGTGCACGGCCATCTGGCATGCCTTCGAACTCCGCTATGCCGCGAGAGCCTGATCGAGATCCGCGATGATGTCTTCCACGCTCTCGATGCCGATCGAGACCCGCATGACTTCATTGCCCGCACCTGCTGCCGAGCGCTGCTCGTCGGACAATTGACGATGGGTGGTCGACGCCGGGTGGATGATGAGACTGCGCGTATCGCCGACATTGGCGAGATGACTGATCAACCTCACGCTGTTGACGATCTTGACGCCGGCTTCGTATCCGCCCTTCACACCGAACGTGAAGACGGAACCGGCACCTTTTGGACAATAGGTGCGATGCAGGCCGTAGCATGGGTCGTCTTCCAGGCCGGCATAGTTCACCCATGAAATCTTCGGGTGCTGCTTCAGCCATTGCGCCACCGCGAGCGCGTTGTCGCAATGTCGCTGCATCCGGAGAGGAAGCGTCTCGATCCCTGTCAGGACGAGAAAGGCGTTCATCGGCGAGAGCGCCGGCCCAAGATCGCGCAAGCCGAGCACGCGGCAGGCGATTGCATACGCCATGTCGCCGAACGTCTCCCAAAGCCGCATCCCGTGGTAGGACGGGCAGGGCTCGCTGAGTGAAGGATACTTGCCGCTGCCCCAGTCGAATTTGCCCGAGTCGACGATGACGCCCGCCATCGAGTTTCCGTGGCCGTCGAGAAATTTGGTCGCCGAATGCAGGACGATGTCGGCGCCCCACTCGATGGGCCGGATGAGGTAGGGCGAGGCGAGCGTATTGTCGACGATCAGAGGAACACCCGCGCCATGTGCGACGGCGGCGATCGCTTCGATGTCGCTGATGATGCCGCCGGGATTGGCGATGCTTTCGATGAAAATCGCTTTTGTTTTTGGCGTCAGCGCCTTCTTGAAGGACTCCGGATCGCGCGTATCGGCCCAGTTGACGTGCCAATCGAATTTCGCGAAGCCCTGGCTGAACTGATTGATCGATCCGCCATAGAGCTGCCTGGCCGACACGATATTGTCGCCGGGACTCATCAACGTGTGAAGCGCGATGAGCTGCGCGGCGTGGCCGGAAGCGACGGCAAGTCCCGCGCGCCCGCCTTCGAGCGCTGCAACCCGCTCCTCCAGAACTGCATTCGTCGGATTCATGATTCGCGAGTAAATGTTTCCAAAGACCTGAAGATTGAACAGCGCGGCGGCATGATCGGCATCTTCGAACACAAACGCGGTCGTCTGATAGATCGGTGTGGCGCGGGCACCGGTCGCCGGATCGGGCTGCGCGCCGGCATGGACGCTCAAGGTATTGAAGCCGTAGTCAGACATCATCCGGTCTCCGCTGGAAGTGTTGGCAACTCAGAAAGAGAGGCGCCCTTTGAGATCATCAAACGGCACCATGACATGTTCGCGATAGGCAGGACGATTGCGCAACCGCGCATACCAGGCTTCGACGTTTGGCAGTTCAGGGCGATCGATTTCGAGCTCGAAGTAGCGATAAAGCTGGGCACCGACGGCGATGTCGCCGATCGTAAGGTGTGGGCCTGCGAGGAAATCTTTGCTCTGCAACTGTGTGTCGAGCAGGCGGAAGAGGATCGCACTGCGGGCAATGCCCTGGCGGATGGCATTCCAGTTCCGCTGCGGTTCAGGCGTGCGATAGAAATTCCAGAATACCCCGCCGATGAAGGCCGGCTGGAGATCGGCGGTCGTCCAGTCCATCCACATGTCGGAGCGAGCTCGAGCGCCGCAATCCTCAGGCCAGAGCGTGCCTGCGCCATATTTCGCAGCGAGATAGCGCACGATCGCGTGCGACTCCCAGACAATGACGCCGCCATCGTCGATGGTCGGCACGCGGCGGTTGGGATTCATCTGGCCGTAGTCATCGCTCGCAAGACCGCCAAACGGGCCGCCGGCATCGATGCGTTCGTGTTCCAGGGCGAGCTCTGCCACGGCCCACATCGCCTTTTGGACATTGATCGAGTTGCGCCGGCCCCAAATCCGCAGCATGTCACATGCTCATCCGCGCTTCAGGCTTCCGCCTTTTCCGAACAGCAGCGGCTTGCGGTTGTCGATGACCCTACGGTTGATTCCGAGCCAGCCGATCTCGCCGGAAAAGCGCCCATGTTCGATCTTGGGGCAACGATCCATGACCACGGTGAGACCTGCCGCGCGCGCAAGTTCGGCGGCTGCTTCGCTCACCACGCCCAGCTGCATCCAGACGACCTTGATTCCAAGTCTTTCCTTTTCCGCCAACACATCTCTGACGATTTCAGGCGCGGCATCGGACGCGCGAAAAATCTCGACCATGTCGACTGGTGGCGGAAGATCCTTGAGCGACGCGTAGACCGTCTGACCGAGGATTGTCTTTCCCGCCATCGCCGGATTGACAGGGTGAATCATGTAGCCCTTCGCGAGCAGGTACATCATGGCAAAATAAGACGGGCGCATGTCATTGGCGCTGGCGCCGACCATGGCAATCGTTTTGGTGGAACGAAGAACAGACTTGATGAGTTCGTCCGGATACGTGGGCATCATTGCGGCCATTTGGGCTCGCGCTTTTCGACGAAGGCGCCAATGCCTTCGGCAGCTTCCGCGGCGAGCATATTTTCGGTCATGACCCGGCTGGCATAGTCATAGGCGTCGCTCAGGCCCATTTCGATTTGCCGGTAAAACGCTTCCTTGCCGATCTTCAGTGTTCCATGGGGTTTGGCAGAAATGAGCTCCGCCAGCTTCATGGTTTCTGCTTGAAGCTCAGGCGGGGAAACGACGCGATTGACGAGCCCGATGCGACGAGCCTCGTCGGCCGCGATCATTTCGCCGGTCAGCAACATCTCCATCGCGTGCTTCCTGGAAACGTTGCGCGACAGGGCGACCATCGGCGTCGAGCAAAAGAGCCCGATATTGACTCCGGGAGTGGCGAATCGCGCAGATGACGACGCGACTGCCAAGTCGCAGCTTGCGACGAGCTGGCAGCCAGCCGCGGTCGCGATGCCCTGGACCTGGGCGATGACGGGCTTGGGATGGCGCACGATGGTTTGCATCAATGTCGAGCACTGTTTGAACAGTGACTCAAAGAAGGACTTGCCTTTGTCCTTGTCCGCACGCCGCGCCGTCATCTCCTTGAGGTCGTGGCCCGATGAAAATGCCGGCCCGTCGGCTCCAATGACGATCACGCGCACGGTTTTGTCGGACGCAGCAGCGCCCAATGCCTCTTGCATGGCCGTCATCAACGCCTGGCTCAGCGCATTGCGCGCGCTGGCGCGGTTGAGAGTCAGATTCAGCACCGAGCCGCTCTTTGCGGCAAGGACCAGCGGTTCAGATGTTGGAGCGTTCATTTTGGCCTCCGCCAAGTCGTGCCATGCGTTTGACGGACTTTAATACACCCGGTCAAGCCGCGTTTCCGCCGAGGCGTCGAGCGTTCAACGCGGCCGCGGGGGCGAATAGGGGCCAGGACCACCGCGAAATCGGTGGTAATATTATACCGCAGCCATGAAATGCAGGAAAATCAGCTATTTTCCTTGACCGCAATAGCTGACTTACCTATACCCCGCGCCCGAACCTCATTTCCTGATGGACCCAGATGAAAACCTACTCGGCCAAGGCATCCGAGATCGACAAGAAGTGGATACTCGTCGACGCCGAAGGGCTCGTCGTGGGCAGGCTTGCTTCGATCATCGCACTTCGTCTTCGCGGCAAGCACAAGACGACTTTCACGCCGCACATGGATTGCGGCGACAACGTCGTTGTGATCAATGCGGCCAAGGTCGTGCTGACCGGCAACAAGCTCAGGGACAAGGTGTATTACCACCACACGGGCTACATTGGCGGCATCAAGGAACGAACCGCTGGCCAGATCATCCGTGGCAAGCACCCGGAGCGCGTGTTGCACAAGGCGGTTGAGCGCATGCTGCCGCGTGGACCACTCGGCCGTCGCCAACTCTCGAACCTGCGCGTCTATCCCGGCGCGGAGCATCCACACGAAGCGCAGCAACCGGAGATGGTCGACATCGGCAAGATGAATCCCAAGAACACCAACTATCGCAAGGCGAGCTAGCCAATGGCGGAAGACGTAAAGAGCTTCGGTGAACTCAAATCCACGTTGATCAAGGCGAAGGTGCCCGAGAAGGCGGATGCCGGCGAGCAGCCCAAGTCGAACCGTGACAAGAAAGGACGCGCCTATGCCACAGGACGACGCAAGGACGCTGTCGCGCGCGTATGGATCAAGCCGGGTCGTGGTCAGATCACGGTAAACGGCCGCGACGAGAAGGTCTACTTCGCGCGCCCGGTGCTGCGCATGATTTTGCGCCAGCCTCTGATTGCGGCCAACCGGGACGGACAATTCGATGTTGTGGTGACGGTTGCGGGAGGCGGTCTGTCTGGTCAGGCAGGCGCCGTTCGTCACGGCATCAGCCGTGCTCTTGTCGCCTATGAACCGGCCCTGCGAGCCGCGCTCAAACCCGGCGGATTCCTGACGCGTGATCCGCGCGCGGTGGAACGCAAGAAATACGGACGCCCCAAGGCTCGGCGCAGTTTCCAATTCAGCAAGCGTTAGCCGCGGCTTTTGTAATCAAATGGCCGGACGAGAATTTCGTCCGGCGGTTTTCTTACACCCAAAATACTGAATCGTGATCGTGCAGTCCTTGAATGACGCCGTCACGCTTCCAATTTCTCCGGCTTAAGCGTCACCGGACATGAATGCGCGGACATATCTGAATGTTCGGGGGAGGGGTATCCAAGAACTCAAAAACGAATATGAACTGTAGAATTGCGACACGACACGGTGTCGCAAATCTTGGGAAGCACCTCTGTTGGTCGGATCTAGGCGGGACTCCATTCGGGCGGCGGGGCCCCGTATGCATTGGCCTCCGTCTGGCCAGGCTGCGCGCAGAAATAGATCAGCGCAATTCCTGCCACCAGAGCTACCAGGCCAATAATGCTTCCAATGGATAGGAACCCGTATGCGCCTGCGATGCCGCCGATCCAGAAGAAGAGGGAGACGACGTTCAACAGCGCAGATGCTCCGAACGCCACCAATGCCAGCGTTCCGTTCCGTCCCGTGTCCTGGAGCCGGCGGGTTGCCATGCCATAGTTCGGCAGCAGCATAGCCAGTCCGAAGAGGGCAGTCAGGACATCATGCAGAATAATGCTTTGCACGATCGCAAGCCCGATGAAGACAACGAACTCGACCAGGATGAAGTACCAGAAGCGCGCGCGGCTGACGCGTCCATTGAGGTCGAAGTAATGATTGGTGACGGTATCAAGAAAATTCTGCCAGAGCTTGTTGAAATCCACTGTCCCCTCCCGCAGGCAATAATTGCAACTTCAAGGGCGGGGTTGGACTCGCGGCGGCCTTTGCGGCTCGTCCCACCCCTGTCGAAGTCGCTGTAACGTCGAGGTAAGACTGCGGCAACTTGTTAGTCAAGCAAATCGCCTTTATGCACGGATTGAAATGACAAAGACGGTCTTTATAGACGGCGCGGCCGGTACAACGGGGCTCGAGATCCGAGAGCGGCTCGCCATGCGCGCCGATCTGACCGTCCTCCACCTGTCCGAGGCCGATCGGAAACAGGCCGGCCCGAGGGCGCGAGCGCTGAATGAAGCGGATATCGTCATTCTCTGTTTGCCCGACGATGCGGCGCGCGAAGCCGTCAGTCTCATTCGAAATCCTGACGTCCGTGTCATTGACACTTCGACCGCGCATCGTGTGGCGCCCGACTGGGTATTCGGATTTGCCGAATTCGAGCCCGGCAACTACGAGGCAATTGCGTCTGCCACGCGGGTGACCAATCCGGGCTGCTACTCCACCGGGTTCCTGTCGCTCGTACGCCCACTCGTTCTCGCGGGCCTCATCCCCACTGACGCACCACTCACGGTGAACGCCGTGTCGGGCTACTCCGGTGGCGGCAAGTCGATGATCGAGGAGTTCGAGAAGACGGACTCGCCAAGCTACGTCGAAACCGTCGTGCGCAGTTATGCACTGACTCTCGCACACAAACATGTTCCCGAAATGAAAACGCGTGCCGGTCTGAAACATGCGCCAGTCTTCGCACCGAGTGTGGGGCGCTACTATCGCGGGATGATTGTCGAAGTCCCGCTACAGCTATGGTCGCTTCCAGGTATGCCGACAGCGAAACGGATACGTGAAGTCTTGTCGGACGCCTATCGCGGTCGGCCGCTTGTAGGGGTCGCGTCGAGCGAAGAAAGCGAAGCGCTCAAGACTCTGGACGCGGAGCTGCTGAAGAATACCGACAAGCTGAAGATTTTTGTGTTTGCCAACGATGCCTCGAGGCAGGCGCGGCTCGTCGCTGTACTCGACAATCTCGGCAAGGGCGCGTCCGGGGCAGCCGTGCAAAATCTCAACATCATGCTCGGACTGCCGGAGACGACGGGACTCAGGTGAACTCTCGCCTGCGCTGCAGGACTATTGCGCCTTTACCTTCACGTATGATCCCGGCGCATCGCCCAAGGGCTGAAGTTTTCCACCGCCGGGTATGCGCGCAGGGATCTTCCCGCCGGAAAGCCTCGACAACCACTTGTCCCAGTCGGGCCACCAGGAACCAGGATGCTCGCTCGCTCCCTCGATCCACTCCTCGACGGTGGGCGAAAGCTTGTCGTTGGTCCAATATTGGTATTTTCGCGCGACTGGCGCGTTGATGACGCCGGCGATGTGCCCGCTGCCCGCGAGGATGAAACGGATCGGTCCCTTGAACAACTTCGTCGTTTTGTAGATCGATCGGTATGGCGCGATATGATCTTCCTTCGCGGACTGCAGGTAGACCGGCACTTCGACCTCCGATAAGTCGATGCGTTCGCCTGCCAGAACCATCTTTCCGCGTGCCAAATTGTTGTCCTTGTAGCATTCGCGAAGATAGAAAAGGTGCGTCTTTTCGGGCATCCGCGTCGTGTCCGAGTTCCAGTAGAGCAAATCGAACGGCAGCGGTTGCTTGCCGAGCATGTAGTTGTTGATGACGAATGACCAGATCAGATCGTTGGCGCGCAGCATGTTGAAGGTGGTCGCCATCTTGCTACCTTCGAGGACCCCACCGGCTGTCTGCATCTGCTGCTGAAGAGACTCGAGCTGTGCATCATCGACGAACACGGAAAGATCGCCCGCTTCACTGAAGTCCGCTTGTGCGGCCCAGAACGTCGCCGAGTGGATGCGCCTGTCCTTCTTCGCAGCCATGTAGCCGAGTGTCGCCGTGAGCAACGTCCCGCCGATGCAGTAGCCGACGACATTTGGGTCGCGGACGCCCGTCGCCTTCTCAACGGCATCGAGCGCCGCAAAGATACCCTCGCGCATATAATCTTCGAATGTCTTCTGAGCAAGGCGGCGGTCCGGATTGACCCATGATGCGACAAAGACAGTGTAGCCTTGAGCAACCAGCCAGCCGATGAACGAGTTCTCCGGCCTTAAATCCATGATGTAGAACTTGTTGATCCACGGTGGAAAGATCAGGAGCGGCCGCTCATAGACCTGCTCGGTCGCCGGATCGTATTGCAGCAACTCGAGAAGGTCGTTCCTGAAGATGACCTTCCCGGGAGTCGTCGCGATATTCTCACCGATCCGAAATGCGTCGGCCGATTGCCGGATGGAGAGTCGTCCCTTGCCGCGTTCAAGGTCATCCAGAAGATTGTCGAGACCTTTGACTAGGTTCTCGCCGTTCGATTGCAACGTTGCGCGCAATACTTCCGGATTGGTGAGGATGAAATTGGTCGGCGCGATCGCATCGACGAATTGCTTGGTGTAGAAATTGACGCGCTTGCGCGTATCGTCATCGATGCCTTCCACCTTGGCGACGGTGTCCTGCATCCAGTTCGCCGTGAGCAGATATGACTGCTTGACGAAGTCGAAGATTTGATTTTCTTGCCAATCCTTGTCTCTGAACCTCTTGTCGCCGAGCCTGGGCGCGACGACCGGGTCGACTTGTCCACCCAGCATCTTTCGCGCGGTTACTTCCCAAAGACCCATAAAGTCTTGCCACAGCTGAAACTGCGCGTGGACAATCGCGGCCGGATTTGCGGCCATTGCCTTTACAAGTGCGAAGAATGGACCGGCCAGATTGAGCGGATCGATCGGCTCCTTGTCTGCCGAAGATTGGCGCTTGAAGAAGTCGGACAGTAGGCGTTGGGATTGTTGGCCGACCCGGACCATATTTTTGGCAAGTTCGCCTGGGTCGCCTAGCGCGTACGGATTTGTCGGAGCTGGCGCGCCTTTTACCTTGTCTTGCGTATTGGCGCTTTTCGCCGAATCGCCGAGCTTCTTTTGCATGATCACCACCAGCCCGCTGGGCGGAACAATTATCGTGCGCGGGCATGGTTCTGCAAGCTACGCGCGCGGTGGAGAGGCGTCTACTTGTCACAAGATTTCGCCGTCTTGGCAGGGACTTCTGCTTGGAACGGGTAGGGCGCGCCTGTATACGGTGGGGCAAGGCGTTTTTTGACGAGGCTGAGGAACACGAGCATGACAAGAACCTTGGTGCGCCTCGCGGCGGTTCTTACGATCGCGGCATGCACAGCCGGCTGTTCGTCGATCTCGGATCTGATCGGCGACGATACGCCAGACACGACTCCAACGGCCGACTCGAACGGATTCCCTCCAGATACGGCGCCCACGAACGCCGACGGAACCAAGCCGGATCTGGCCGCAATTCCCGACAAGCCGACCGGCACGACGTCTCCCGACGCGCAGCGCGCAACATCCGATTCTCTCGCGGCCGACGCTGCGCGCTCGCACTACAGCTCCGATGCACTTCGGGGTGGCACAGAGGCAGCTGCCGCTCCTCCCCCACCGCCCAGTGCCAATCCTGCTCCGGAAGTGGCAAGTAACCCGCCGCCAGCACCTCCGACGGCAGCTAGTGACGCTGCAGGAGCGCCGGCTCCCGATAGTTCGGCGCCGCCGTCCGGATCGCCGGCGCAACCCGCACCTGCCGCTCCGGCCGCGGCGCCGGCTCAGCCCACGCCTGAGGCGCCAAGCGCGGCGCCGCCTGCCGGAGCCGTCGCCGGGGCGCAACCCGTGGCGATGTCCGATGCAGCGCTGGGGTTCAAGCCTTCGGCGGCACCGCCGCTCGATCCTTCGATCTCGCAATTCGTGGCTCCGCCCATCATTGCGCGATACCAGGAAACCGCCGCGAACGCTGGTGTGGCAACAGGTCCGATTGCTCCGGTCAATGGGTCAACTCCGAGAACCAAGCCGCGCTCCGTGGGGGGACCCTCGTCAATGTCCGGCGCGGTTGTTGCCAACCTTGGCGTCCTGAACACTCCGGCGCCGAGCGTCTACACCAATGCCGTCGGAGGTGCTCCGCAAGCGGTCGTGCTCTTTCCAAGTGATGGAACCGCAATAACTGCAGCGGCGCGAGCGCAAATCAGAAGTGTGGTCGCTGCGTTTCGCCAACGAGGTGGCACCGGTTATATCAAAATCGTCGGTCACTCTTCGAGTCGCACCGCAAACATGCCGATCGAGAAGCACTTGATGACGATCTTCGCCAAGTCGCAGGCCCGAGCCAATTCCGTTGCACATGAGATCATTCGGGAGGGTATTCCCGCTAGCCATGTGTTGGTCGAGGCGGTGGGAGACAGCCAACCTGTCTATTATGAGTCTATGCCCCAAGGTGAAGCGGGCAATCGACGCGCCGAAATATTCCTTCAGGGCTGACCTGAGGAACGACCGCAAAGCCATTGACGACGCAACCTTATTGCCGCGATGCTCGCATGTGACGCGGTAGTTCGCGTCCATCGAACGGTTCCGGGCCAATGCAAGTCGACTTTCATCGAATCAGGCGTTTGCCGCCGTATATTTTTGAGGAGGTTAATCGCCTCAAGGCGCAGGCTCGCGCGCGTGGTGAAGACATCATCGATTTCGGCATGGGGAATCCTGACATGCCGACGCCAAAGCACATTGTCGACAAGCTTGTCGAGACGGCGCGAGATCCTCGCTCAAACCGCTATTCCGCTTCGCGTGGGATCAAGGGGCTGCGCAAGGCCCATGTCAGCTACTATCACCGGCGGTTTGGCGTAGCGTTGGACCCAGATACCGAAGTCATCGCAGCGCTGGGCTCAAAGGAAGGCTTTGCCAATCTTGCCCAGGCGATCACGGCGCCGGGCGACGTTGTCTTGGTCCCGAACCCGGCTTATCCAATCCACTCCTTCGGTTTCATTCTTGCGGGCGCCGCGATACGTCATGTGCCTGCGACTTCGCCGGAGGAATATCTGACTCGTTTGGGCAACGCCGTCCGTCACTCTGTCCCTTCGCCCGTCGCATTGGTCGTGAACTATCCGTCTAACCCGACGGCTCAAGTCGTTGATCTGGACTTCTACAAAGAGATCGTTTCATTCGCGAAAAAGCATGAGATCTGGGTACTTTCCGATCTGGCCTATGCTGACATTTATTTCGACGATGCGAGTCCGCCACCTTCGATACTCCAAGTCGAAGGCGCCAAAGATGTTGCTATCGAATTTCAGTCGCTCTCCAAGACCTATGCAATGCCGGGCTGGCGTATGGGCTTCGCGGCGGGCAATCGGCATCTGATCGGCGCCCTTGGCCGTATCAAATCCTACCTCGACTATGGTGCTTACACTCCAATACAGGTGGCGGCGGCGGCTGCACTAAACGGATCACAAGATTGCGTGGACGAGATCCGAGCCATCTACAAGTCGCGCCGGGACGTGCTCGTGGAAAGTATGCACCGCGCGGGTTGGACGATACCCGAACCGCAAGCGTCCATGTTTGCCTGGGCTCCCGTTCCAGAACAGTACCGCGACCGCGGATCGATGGAATTCGCCAAGCAATTGCTTGTGCACGCCAAAGTGGCCGTGTCGCCAGGGATCGGTTTTGGCGAATATGGCGAGGGATATGTGCGTGTCGCATTGGTGGAGAACGAACATCGCATTCGGCAGGCTGCCCGCAATGTCAAGAAGTTCCTGGCTATGCGGACAAATGAGCCCACCGCGTTGGAAATCGCGAAGTGACTGCACCTCTTCGCATAGCGCTCGCTGGCTTGGGCACGGTCGGTGGGGAAGTCTTCAAGACTTTGCAACAGCGCGGGTTGGAACTTGCGCATCGCGCTGGAAGAGGGCTTGAAATCGTGGCCGTGTCGGCAAGGAACCGCCGCAAGACCCGGACCGTTGACATTACGAAATCCACCTGGATCGCAGATGCAACCGAGCTTGCTCGGTCAAACGTAGACGTCGTTGTCGAACTTATCGGCGGCGAGGACGGCGTGGCGCACAACGTCGCGGAAGCAGCGCTTCAGGCCGGCAGACATCTTGTAACCGGCAACAAAGCACTGCTTGCCAAGCATGGTGTGCGATTTGCACGTCTGGCGGAAGAAAAGGGCTGCGCGCTCAAATTCGAAGCGGCAATCGCCGGTGGTATCCCGATCGTAAAATCTATGCGTGAGAGCTTAATCTCGCACGGAATGGTCGCAGTGAGAGGGATTTTGAACGGTACATGCAATTACATTCTCACCAACATGGAAGCGACCGGGCGCCCCTTCGAAGAGGTTTTACGTGATGCGCAGGCGTTGGGGTATGCCGAAGCCGATCCCGCTCTCGACATCGGTGGCGGCGATACCGCCCATAAGCTCGCGCTGCTCTCGAGCCTGGCGTTTGGAATAAAGCCCGACCTTGAGCATATGACAGTAGAGGGCATTGAGCGGATCACGCCTGATGACATTCGTTTCGCTCGTGAGTTCGGCTTTCGCATAAAGCTTCTGGGCGTCGCCCGCCGTGTCGGCAACGGCATCGAGCAGCGTGTACAGCCAGCCATGGTTCGATCAAGCACACCCCTTGCCGATGTCGATGGCGCGTTCAATGCGGTGCTTGTTGACGCTGGCGCGGCCGGACCCTATTTTTTTGAAGGACGGGGCGCGGGCGCCGCGCCGACAGCCTCGGCTGTCATCGCCGACTTGGTGGATATTGCCCGTGGCTCTGTCGGTCCAGCTTTCGGCATCCGGGCGAACGAACTCAAGACGCTCGAACCGGCGCAGGCCGGCGCGGCATCCTCTGCGTTCTATTTGAGATTTGAAGTGCTCGATCTTCCGGGTGTGCTGGCCGAAATTGCTGGGCACTTGGCGCAATCTCGTGTCTCGATTGAGAGTATGATCCAACGTGGCCGCGCTCACGGAGAGCCCGTATCAATCGTGATGATTACGCATGATACGCCGCAAAACGCCGTCGAACGCGCCTTGAAGGCAATCGCCACCTCGGACAAGGTTCGCGCGCGCCCGTGCATGATTCCCATGGAGGCCGCTTGAGCGGTCCGAATGTGCGAGGAGACGGCATGATAGGCAGGCCACTGGATCGCGCTTTTGCTCTTGAGGCTGTGCGTGTGACGGAGACGGCAGCGATCGCCGCGTCATTGCAGATCGGTCGGGGCGACGAACAAGCGGCTGACGAAGCTGCCGTCGAAGCCATGCGCGCTGCGTTCAACTCGCTACCCATTTCGGGCACAGTGGTGATCGGGGAGGGCGAGCGTGACGAAGCGCCTATGCTTTATATCGGCGAGAAAGTCGGCACCGGTGGCCTCGCCATCGACATTGCACTCGATCCGCTTGAAGGCACGACGCTCACTGCCAAAGCATTGCCAAATGCACTCGCGGTCATGGCCATGGCCGAACCGGGGACGCTCTTAAACGCACCAGACACGTATATGGACAAAATCGCAATCGGCGGCGGCTATCCCGACGGCATCATCGATTTGGACGCCGATCCTAAGGACAACATTGTGGCATTGGCGAAGGCAAAGGGGGTCAAGCCGCGAGAGATTACTGCCTGCATCATGGATCGTCCGCGCCATGAAAAGCTGATAGCAGCTGTGCGCGAAGTTGGCGCTGCAGTCCGATTAATCACGGATGGCGATGTCGCCGGCGTAATCGCAACCAGCGATCCGGCCACGGGCATAGACATTTATATCGGCACGGGCGGGGCACCTGAAGGCGTCTTAGCAGCAGCGGCGCTGCGATGCGTCGGTGGTCAAATCCAGACACGATTGGTGTTCCGCAACGATGATGAACGTGCGCGCGCAGCAAGATGGGGCATCAAAGATCTGAAGCGCAAATACTCGCTCATGGACATGGCGCCGGGCGACGTGGTGTTTGCCGCAACAGGAGTGACTGACGGTTCGATGCTCGAAGGCGTCCATATGAGCGGCAATTTCATCACAACCGAGAGCGTCGTCATGCGCTCAGCAACCGGAACCGTCCGCTGGATTAAGGCGCGCCACGTACGTTCTCGCCATCTCAAGGATGAGCGCTGAGTCGATTTCCAGAGCGTCGGAAGCGGCCCTTGGCGTGGCCCGATCCCTGACGGGTCGGCGTTGGCGGCTGCTTGAGAGCGATGAGGACATGGTCCGTTCGCTGGCGCAATTCGCGAACATATCGATGACACTTGCAAAACTGTTGGTGGTACGAGGTGTAACGGCCGGTAGTGCGCATCGGTATTTGCGCCCCTCCCTCAAGCACCTTCTGCCAGAACCTAGGACGCTCAAGGACATGGATCTGGCCGTGGCGCGCGTTCGAACTGCCGTCGAAACCGGCGAAGAGATCGCAATTTTCGGCGACTATGACGTCGACGGCTCGGCATCCGCGGCGATCTTGTATGGCTTCTTGTCTGCTGTCGGCTCGCGACCTCGCGTCTATATTCCCGATCGTCTGACAGAGGGATACGGCCCAAATGCGACGGCACTGTCGAAGCTGAAAGCCGAGGGAACTTCACTTGTCGTCACTGTCGACTGTGGGGCGGGTGCTGTCGAAGCTCTGACTGCCGCACGAGATTCAGGACTCGATGTCGTTGTCCTCGATCACCATGCAGTCGAGACCGCTCCGCCGGTCGTGGCTCATGTGAATCCGAACCAGCCCGACGACACCTCAAACCTAGGCCACATGTGTGCGGCGGGGATCACGTTTCTCTTTGTCGTGGCGTTGAATCGGGTGCTTCGCGATAGCGGATGGTATGAGTCAAAAAAAATTACGGTGCCCGACTTGCTGCAACATGTCGATCTAGTCGGCCTAGCCACCGTTTGCGATGTCGTCCCCTTGATCGGCGTCAATCGCGCGTTCGTTCGAACTGGGCTGTCGCGATTAGCAAAGCTTGATCGCCCGGGTTTGGCAGCCCTTGCCGGAGTTGCTGGTATTACGCCGCCATTTACGCCCTACCATCTGGGCTTCGCCTTCGGTCCTCGCATCAATGCAGGAGGCCGGGTCGGACGCGGCGGTCTCGGTGTCGATTTGCTGACTACTGACGATCCAGGACGCGTACGCGAATACGCGACTAGCCTCGATACGCATAACCGTGAACGGCAAGCCATCGAGAAAGCAATTCTGGACGAAGCTATCGAAATGTCGAAGAGTCAGGCGAATGCGCCTCTTATCTTCGTGTCCAGCGAAGGCTGGCACGCGGGCGTCGTCGGCATTGTCGCGAGTCGACTGAAGGACCGGTTTGGCAAACCGTCATTTGTTACAGGCTTTGAGGGTGGGTTGGGACGCGGCTCCGCACGCTCTATCGGCGGTTTTGACATTGGCGCGGCGGTGCGCGCGGCGCGCGAGCAAAAGCTCCTGGACAGCGGGGGAGGCCACGCCATGGCAGCAGGCTTCACCTTGTGGCCCGCGCAAGTTAGTCCGTTTCACGAGTTTCTAGTCGAGCGGATTGCGAGATCGGACACTTTGCTCGCGCCTCGAGAAGTAACAATTGATGTAGTCGTTTCACCGGCGGGCGCGACCGCTGCTTTGGTCGACGAATTCGCGCACGCTGGGCCATTTGGTCCCGGAAATTCCGAACCTATCGTCGCTGTACCCGACGCGCAGGTCAGGTTTGCCGACGTAGTTGGAAATTCCCATCTCAGGTTGCGATTAGAGGGCGGCGACGGCACCGTCTTTGATGCGATCGCCTTCCGCGCCGTAGGCACCGAATTGGGCAGGGGTCTGCTCTCGGCGCGAGGGCGCATGATCCATGCAGTCGGCCGGCTTCGGGCGGATTTGTGGAACGGGCGAAGACGCGTCCAACTGGAGATTGAGGACGCTGCCTTGCGTGTCGATTAAGTTCCGCGAGCGACCTTCGCGAACAAATGGTTGCAATGCATCAGATCCACCATTATAGCCCGGCCCGCAGGCGCCCTTCGTCTATCGGTTAGGACTCAAGATTTTCATTCTTGCAAGAGGGGTTCGACTCCCCTAGGGCGCGCCATGCTCTTATCGTCAACGGTGCCATGCTACATGGAGATGGGCATCGTCTCACACACTTCGATCGACCCGCCGGACATGATGTGCGGATGGCCTTTGGTCAGCTCCACAGCTTCGTCGAGATTGGCGGCGTTGACGATCGAATATCCGCCGAGCCGGACTGACGGATGATTTCCGACCGATTTCTGAGGACCAATCGGTGCTCCGCCGTCAGCGATCTTGTCGCCCATTTTCGAGAAATAGCTCATCCAAGCTTCCATCACGGCTTTACCTTCTTCCGCAGACTTCGGCGGATTTCCTCCGAAATAGAGATAGACAAACTTTTTCATATTTCTCTCCATTTTTTCGTTGACCAAAGTCTAGCACAATCACTCGCGTGCGGTCAGTGACGGGTTCGTGATTTGCCGTTATAGATTTGTGTCTGTCAGCCCCTGCTAAGTGATCTCCAATGGAAGCAAGAGACTTCGAGGACGGCGGCGCCAAACTTGCAGCAATGTTGCGCACTTCCCGACGAACGGTCGTTTTCACCGGCGCCGGAATCTCCACTGAATCCGGCATCCCTGATTTTCGCTCACCTGGCGGAATCTGGACTCGCATGATGCCGATCAATTTTGACGAATTTATTTCGTCGCACGAAGCGAGACGCGAAAGTTGGCGTCGCCGATTTGAGATGGAGCGAACTTGGAAATCCGTGAAACCGAACGCGGGTCATGAGGCCGTCGCAAGACTTGTCCACCAAGGAGTCGTCAGCCACGTCATTACGCAAAACATTGACAATCTGCATCAGGACTCTGGCGTGCCCGAGAATCTCGTCATCGAGCTTCACGGAAATACGCGTTACGCAAGATGTCTCAATTGCGGCCAGAGGATGGAGATCGCCGACATCCATTCTCATTTCATAGCGCACGGCGATCCGCCCGATTGTCCGGCATGTGACGGCATCGTGAAAACAGCGACTATCTCGTTTGGCCAAGCCATGCCCGAGTTGGAAATGGAACGCGCCCGGCGCGCTACGCTCAACTGCGATCTCTTTGTCGTGCTTGGATCTTCGCTCGTCGTCTACCCTGCGGCAGGTTTTCCACTGCTGGCGAAACAGAATGGAGCGCGGCTTGTGATCGTCAACCGTGAACCAACCGAGCAGGAACTCTATGCAGACCTCGCCTTGCACGGCGAAATTGGCCCCACAATGCGTGCGGCTGTTAACGCATTGTGACGCGTTTTGCTCCTATGCGTCCCGCGGCTAGTATGAGCATCGGATTCGAACACTCCAGGAGTATCGCCTTGCGCCGACTTGATGACGAAGAAGACGAGAAAAACGAAAAGAAGGCGCCCGATCCGCAATCGACGCCGGTGCAGAACGCATTGTTCAAATCGCGCACCGTCCTGATTTTTGGCGAAGTCGACATGAAGATGGCCGAGCGCGTTACGGCGCAGCTTCTGGCCTATGCCGCGGATGGCAATGGCGATATCAGGGTCGTGGTGAATTCGCCCGGTGGTCATGTCGAGTCCGGTGACACGATTCACGACATGATCCGCTATGTCGGTCCGCGCGTGAAAATGATCGGCACCGGCTGGGTTGCCAGCGCCGGAGCGCACATCTTCCTGGGGGCTAAGAAGGAGAACCGCTTCTGTCTGCCGTTCACGCGCTTTCTCTTGCATCAACCTCTGGGTGGGGTGCAGGGGCAGGCATCAGACATTTCGATCGAGGCCGAGGAAATCCTGAAGATGCGCGAGCGTCTAAATCGTGAGATCGCGCGGGAAACCGGTCAACCTTACGAGCGCATCGTGCAGGATACCGAGCGCAACTTCTGGATGGGCGCCGAAGAAGCCGTGGCATACGGCCTTGTCAGCAGAATCGTCCAGAGCGCGAGCGAAGTGTGAAGCGCGCGGCGCCTACGCCTTGGTGGCGTGGCGCACTCATCTATCAGGTCTATATCCGCAGCTTTTGCGATGGAAATGGAGATGGGCACGGCGATTTTGCCGGCCTGCTTTCCAAGCTCGATTACATCCGAAAGCTCGGCGTCGATGCGGTTTGGCTATCACCTGTTCATCCGTCCCCAAATCGGGACTGGGGTTACGATGTGTCGGACTATGAGGACATCCACCCCGACTACGGCACGTTACAGGACTTCGACTCGCTTCAAAGGGCCGCGCATGCATGCGGCATCCGGGTCATTTTGGATGAAGTTTTATGCCATACGTCCGACGAGCATTCCTGGTTTCGCCAAAGCTTGGCTGCAACCAGCGCAAAGAAGGATTGGTACGTATGGGCCGACCCGCGCGATGACGGCACCGCACCCAACAACTGGCTCTCGGTATTCGGAGGGCCGGCTTGGGCCTATCAGCCGGCACGTCGGCAGTACTATCACCACAAATTCTTGCGCCAGCAACCGAAGCTGAACTGGACAAATTCTGACGCGCGCAAAGCAGCACTCGACATTCTCGAACTATGGCTCGGGCGCGGCGTCGACGGATTTCGTCTCGATGTCGCCAACGCATATTTGCACGATGCGACTTTGGTCGACAACCCGTCAATTCCCGCATTAGAACGCACCGCGATGAACTGGTCGCACGCCGCCAATATGCAGCATCATTTGCACGATTCGAATCTTTTCGAGAACAGAAAGCAACTCGATCGCATCCGTCGTACCGTCGAAGAATTCGGCGATCGTTTCGTATTTGGCGAATTCTCCGAAGAGTACGAACGCTCCGGCGCTTATCTCGCGCCGGATCAGGGTCTGCATGCGGGATATACATTCGCACTCCTCGTCGCGAGCCGATTGGCGCCGGACTACTTTCGCAAGTACGTCGAAGGCCTGAAAAACTTTCCGGACCACTGGCCGTGCGTAGCACTCTCCAATCATGACGTTATTCGCACGGTTACGCGATTTGGCGCGCCGCCAGAGGGAAATACGGCCCTCGCCAAGCTCATGCTCGTATTTCTTTGCGCACTGCGCGGAACAGTCCTGATCTATCAGGGTGAAGAACTCGGCCTGCCGGAGGTCGATCTTCGCCGCGACCAACTACGCGACCCAGTTGGAGACCTCTACTATCCTGTTGCGAAAGGTCGCGACGGGTGCCGAACACCGATGCCTTGGGACGCGTCAGCTCCTAATTTCGGGTTCTCGACTGGAATGCCCTGGCTTCCACTCGGTGCGGCGCATAAGGCACTGTCAGTGTCGGAGCAAGAGTCAAATCCCGAATCGACGCTCTCCTATGCCCGTAGACTGTTCGCAGCACGGCAGCAAAACGTCGCGTTGCGTCTTGGCGAAGTTGAAACCATCGAATCCTCACACTCGATCCTGGCGTTTGTGCGAGAGTTCGGCGGTGAGCGTGTGTTGTGCGTTTTCAACATGAGCGATGCTCAGGCGCAATTTCGCGACAAGAACTTGACAGCCTCGCGGTCTGTAGGCGTCACATGCGGCTCTGTCGAAGTTCGAGGTGAGCAACTATCGCTAGGTCCGTTCGCGGCCCATCTAGCGCGATTCTAAGGTGTCCAGCGCCGCAAGCAGGGCTTCGATCGGCAATAAGACGCAGCGGTGCCGATTGCGGTGTTCAGCCACACCGTCAAACACGGAAAAGACATCGAAGGGTGCCGGAGGTGGATGCGCGTCTGCCGAGAGCATTGCGCTCACCGCCTTATGGAGCAGGGAAACTTCGTCGTGCGAGAGTCCGGCAACTTCAGCGCCGAGAATTGCGGCCGCCGCCTGAGTCAATACGCAAGCCTTGGTGTCATGTGCGATGGTCGCAATCCGGCCATTATCCATGGCCACATCGATGGTGATCTTGTCACCACAAGCGGGATTGAATGCAGTCGCCGTCGCGCAGGGGACATTCAAACGACCTGCGCCGGTTGCGTCTGCCGCTAGGCGAAGCAGCGCAGGTTTGTAGAGCGGATCGCTCATTTGCGATGCCGAGCGCGTTCGCCGCGCGATACATTTCTGGAAATGTATTCCGCGAGCATCTCGGGCGTATCAATGTCCCTTAAGGGGCTGTCGTCATCTGCTTCCACATCGCAGACAAGCTCGGCATTCTGGGATATTAGATGACGTGCCCCGACATCGCCTTCTAGTGTCATTATTTCGTCGAAGAAACGGTGCGCCCACAAAACTGGGTTCCCTCGCTCCCCGTGCCGAGTCGCGACACAAATTGCCCTGCTTTCCGATGGGTCGAATGCGGCTATAAGTTTGTCCAGGAGCTCTGAGGTTACTCCAGGCATGTCGCCCAAAAGGACGATGGCGCCGTCGTATCCTTCAGGCACTTGCTTTATGCCGCACTTCAAGGATGTGCTCAAACCACTTGAATAGTCAGGATTTTCGACGAAGAGAGGAGCGAAGGGAGCCACGGCACGCATAACGTCTTCGGTGGCATTGCCGGTGACAACAATCACAACTTCTGCCGCGCTATTGCAGGCGGCCCGAACCGCATGCCGCACCATTGGCTCGCCGTCGACCGGGGCCAGCAACTTATTGGACCCCATCCGCGATGACTGGCCAGCCGCGAGAATGATCGCGGCAATCCGCGGCAAGCGAGGCGTATCGTTCGGCCGCTCGTCCCGCGGTTGCGGGCGGCTCGGAATTTCGTTGAGAAGTCCGCCGACGCCCATGGATGTGATTTCCTTCACGCCCACCGGAAGGTCCGCGAGGAGCCGCCAAAGCACAAAGTCGAAGCCGTTCTGCTTTGGCGATCGCGCACAACTTGGCAGGCCCACGACCGCAGTGGTGCCCTTTCTGCCGAGTAACAGGAGATTACCGGGATCGACCGGCATGCCGAAATGGTCAACCTCGCCGCCTGCTTTTTCGATAGCCGCGGGGATGACGTCTCGGCGATCGGTAATCGCGCTCGCACCAAAGATCAAAATCGGATCCGCTCCAGTCGCGGCGGCTTCTTCGATTGCGACAGCCAGCTTTTCGGTTTGATGCGGTACGCGCCGTTCAAATCCAATCTTGGAGGCCAAGGTCTCGAGACGGGCGGCGAGCGCGCTTCGGTTTTTGTCCAGCAGCGAAGGTTTGGTATCGGGCAGATACGTCGAGATCAGCGCAGCGGACATCTTGCGGAATACGCTGACTTCGACGACGGAACCGCGCTCGCTCAAGATGTGTTCGGCTTTTTCGACCGCGGATTTTGGCGCTGCAAACGGAATGATTTTGATGGTGGCCAACATTTGCCCTTTTGCCACCCGAGAGAACGGGGACACTGTCGCAAGCGTGATCGACTCGTGGAGACAGTTCAGTGCATTTGCCGAGTCGGCCGAGATCGTGACGATACCGTCGAAGGTGGCATAGAGATTGACGCGTCCGGTGAATGCCGCGCCAGTACGCACTCCCGCACCTCCACAAGCGCTTCCAATACGGATGGCGGCCTGATCCTCAGGAACGTCGCCGATCTCTAGGCGCGCCACTGTAACGTTATTCACGCCCACTTTTGTTAGCTGAGCGAGATCTGCATCGGTTAGGACGCGACCCTTCTTGAAGCGTATTTTTTCTACGCGGACGCCGTGAGCCAAGATTGCGCCCAACGCGTCGGCAGTAGGTACCAAGCCGAATTGCATGCCGGAGTTTAGGCGCTTGCGCCCTCCCGCGGCAAACGCAGCTTCGCCCGAAGTCCGCCTTCGGGACGGTTTTCGAGTTCGACTGCACCACCATGGCCCTGAGCAATCGCGCGCACGAGTGTTAAACCTAGCCCGGTACCGCCAGTATCGGCGTTGCGCGAGCCTTCGAGCCGCACGAACGGCTCAAAAACTCGACTCTTGTCATCTTCGGAAATGCCCGGCCCATTATCGTCGACGAGTATTTCATAGGACGATGGGCATTCGATTATTTGCACCTGTGCCCGTCCGCCATAGGCAACGGCATTTTCGACGAGGTTTCTGACCGCGCGTCGTATTTCATCCGGCCGACAGGCTAGGGGCGCAGACCCATGGGCTTGCCATGTCACTGGTTCACCAAGGTCGTCCAAATCGGCACAAAGGCTTTCGACCAATGCCGATAGGTCAATACTGCGCTTGGTCTCACCGCCGGCGCCCTTCGCCGCCGATAGTACTGACTCCGTAAGCGCTTGAAGTTCATCCAGGTTGGCTGATAGCCGCTCCCGCAGATCGTGATCTTCGACAAACTCAAGATTGATGCGCATCGCAGTCAACGGTGTCCGCAGATCGTGCCCGACCGCAGAAAGCAGCTGGCGCTGGCTTTGCAGAGTGCGAGTTACGCGTTCCGTCATGGCGTTGAATGCTATAGCGGCATTGCGAACATCGTCAGGACCTTCTTCGGGCACTATTGGCGCTATGCCGCCACGCGCCGCGACGGATGCAGCCTGAGCGAGGGCCGACAGGGGGCTCGCGACGCGTCTGGCGATGTAGGCGGAAGCGGCAGACGCGACAATGATCGCCATGGCACCCGCTATGACGACTTCCATCGGCCACCCAGGCAACGGCGGACGATAAAACGTGGCTACCAACTGACTGCCGCGCACAACGGGCACGGTGAACTGAATCGCGTCGGTTGGCGATCTGCGTCCGCGTCCCCTTCCTAAATCAGGTGGCTGCATGATGGCCATATGCACTGAAATAGGAAGTACTGACTTTTCGGCCGGCAGCATCGTTCTGAGCCTTGCTGCCAACTTCATCTCGGAATCATTCATGACGGCAGGAGCGGATTTGCCGCTCCGCAGTGAAAATGTCCAAAAGCCCGTGCTCATTGCCGCAGCCGCCTCACCGCGGGCGCGCGCTGGGATCGCGGCCAATAGTGTTGCAGTAGAAGCAGCGCGCTCGACGATGCGCTCATTCAACTCGCTTTCGGAAAGGCGTTCGTTTCCAAGTTCAAACCAGGCCGCGACTGCAAGATTTGAAACGATCACCGCCGCCGCGGTGACGACGATCAATTGAACACCCAGAGTGCGCGGCCAAAGCTTCATTGCGATTCTGGATCTAGCGCGAAAATGTAGCCGCCGCCCCAAACCGTTTTTATGTAACGTGGGTTCTTGGGATCCGGCTCGATCTTCTTGCGCAGGCGGCTGACATGATTGTCGATTGAACGATCAAATAGATCGGCGTCGCGTCCCTTTGTGAGATCGAGAAGCTGGTTCCGCGTAAGCGCGATCCGCGGCCGCTCCAGCAGAGCCGTCAGCAAACGATATTCGCCGCTTGAGAGCGGAAGGGCGACATTGTCCTGCCCGATAAGCTCGCGTTGGCCCGTATCAAGCACCCAATCACCGAAACGAATGCGCTCGGCTTCCGGCGGCTTCTGACGGGGAGGCAAAGCCTGAGTCCGACGCAGGACTGCGGCGACACGCGCGATCAATTCGCGTGGCGAAAACGGCTTTGGAATATAATCATCGGCGCCCATCTCAAGACCGATAATGCGATCAACTTCCTCGCCGCGAGCGGTCAAGAGGATAACGGGAATTTGCGACGTCTCCCTTATGGAACGGCAGAGGCTGAGACCATCCTCGCCCGGCATCATGATGTCGAGCACGACGAGGTCGATGGCGGAACCTTTCATCACCCTGCGTGCGGATGCAGCATCAGCGGCGGTGGTCGCGCGATAGCCGTGCTCGCGCAAATATCGCGCCAACGGTTCGCGGATATCGCGCGCGTCCTCCACGACGAGTAGATGCGGTTTCGATTCGTCTTTTGTCATCGATCCGATGAATCTGGGACGTTTAGAGCGCACCTGCAAATCCTGAATTGGTGCAAAGTTTACGAGTGCCTCGTTGTCGTACATTTTGACACGATCACGTTTTGTTCCGGCAAAGTTTCGCGACCGCGTGGGGGTCTTCTCACCCCATCCGTATGGGGGAGACTTGAACATGAACTTCAGCCAAATCACCGCGCTGTTTCTTAGCGCGGCCGTCTTGCTCACCGTCACGCGCGTCGCTTTCGCTCAGATCGACGGTCCTGCACCTCCGGACGGACCAATGCAGGGACTGTTGCGCCGCGACCGGGCAGCCGATCGACTGCTCGTGGAGTTTGACACCAATCACGACGGCAAGATGACGCATTCCGAGTTCAACAATGTCCTTGGCAGTAGATTTGCAGCGGCAACGCACGGCGCCAAGGGGATGACGCCCGAACAATTCCAAGAGTTCCACCAGGTCGACTTCGCCAAGCATACTGTTGAGATGTTTCGGCGCGCTGATTGGAACGGCGATGGGCGGCTGTCATTAGAAGAATTCTCCGCCCCACAAAGGGCGCACTTTGAAATGATGGATCAGGACGGAACGGGGACAGTCTTGTGCAATCCCGGGTCGAACGCCGGTCTTCGCTACGGCGGGCCGTCCTCTGAAGGGGACCGATACGGCCCGGGTACCGATCGCCGAACAGGACGAGGGTTCAGCGGGTTCGGTCGAGCGCGCTTCTGCAGTGACGCCGATCTATCGCGCGACGGCAAGGTGACGCGCTCGGAATTTGACACGATTTTGGCGAAAGAGTTCACCCGTGCTTCGGGCGGAGGCGCAACCCTGACGCTCGCCCAGTTTTCTGCGGAGCAGGCGGCTCGATTTCGCAACATTAACGCCGGAATGTTCAAACGACTCGACTCGGACGGTGATGGAAAACTTTCGCTAGCGGAGTTCGCGGCATCGTCGGAAAGAATGTTCGATCGTCTTGATAAAAGTCGTGATGGGGTGATCACGCCAGAAGAGATGAAGCCGCGCTTCCGCGGCCGTTACGAGCCGAATGGGACACGAGGCGGGTCGCCTCGTCGGCACTAATTCTTTATTGCCTGAGCCCTCTTGCTGCCCCTCAAGGTTTGCGTGACCTCAGCGAGAATTGCGACTGCGATCTCGGCAGGTGAGCGAGCACCGATGTCAAGTCCAATCGGTCCATGTATCCGTGATAGATCCTGTTCGGAGAAGCCTTCATGTTTGAGCCGCTCCAATCGTCCCGCATGCGTCTTGTTTGAGCCGAGAGCGCCAATGTAGAAGCACGGCGATTTGAGCGCGATGATCAGACCAGGATCGTCCAGCTTGGGATCATGCGCGAGGGCCACAAGTGCGCTTCGCTGTCCGAGTGGCTCCTTAGCCAACGCTTCGTCGGGCCACTCGTTGCTCAATTTTGTGTGGGGAAAGCGGGTAGCGGTCGCAAAAGCCGTGCGGGGGTCGATGATCCGCACTCTAAACCCCGTCAAAGCAGCCATTGTCGCGAGGGGCTGAGCTACGTGAACGGCCCCAATGATCACGAGATCGAGCGGCGGATTGTAAACGGCCAAAAACCAGCTCTGGCCTTCGATCTGGGCTGGCCCGCTTGTGTCTGCCCGTGCCGCGCCGGCTGCCGCCTCGCCAAGTGGCGACTTGTCGGCGGTGGGGTCTATCATCCGTTCTTCCCCGGTAGCAAGATTGGTCGCACGCACGATTGCGCGTGCGTCACGGCGCGCCTGGTTGATTCGGGCTAGCGTTTCCCTGTTCAAAGTACCGGTTCGACAAAAACTTCGATGCGTCCGCCACACGCCAAGCCGACTGACCATGCTGTCTGGTCGCTCACGCCAAATTCAAGCGTTCGGACCTGGCGGTCGTTGATCGCCGCTTGCGCCGCCTCGATCACTGCACCCTCGATGCAACCGCCCGAAACGGAACCGACAAATGCGCCGTCGTCGCGCACTGCGATTTGACTGCCCGCCTGACGCGGCGCCGATCCCCAAGTTTTGATCACGGTCCCAAGCGCAACTTTTCGCCCAGCGTCCAGCCACTGGGCAGCCGTTTCCAATACGTCGGATTCAGGCGCTTCGCTCATGCAGCCTCTGCGACCGCGCGTCGTGCCATTACGCCGACAAGATGGGCGCGGTATTCGGCCGATCCGTGAATGTCGGAATTAAGACCGTTCACATCGACAGCTATGCCCTCGATGGCGTCCGCAGAAAAAGATTTCGTTAGCGCGGCTTCCATTGCCGGGACACGGAAAACACAAGGGCCAGCACCCGTGACAGCGACGCGAACGCCCGCATTCATCTGTGCTACGAAAACCCCGGCCATTGCGTAACGCGACGCCGGATTGGGAAACTTTTTGTAGGACGCCTTCTTCGGGATGGGAAACGACACCTCAGTGATGATTTCCCCGTCGGACAGTGCAGTCGAAAACATCCCGGTGAAGAACTCATCCGCTGCGATACTGCGACGATTTGTTTTGACGGTCGCATTGAGTCCGAGCACGGCCGCAGGGTAGTCAGCGGCCGGGTCGTTGTTCGCAACCGAACCGCCCAGCGTTCCCTTGTGCCGCACTGCGGGGTCGCCAATGATCGACGCAAGATAGGCGAGGGCGGGAATTCTCTTTGTCACTTCGGTAGAGGTCGCAACTTCAAAGTGCGTCGTCGCCGCGCCGATAACAATTGCGTCGGCGGAGGTGCGAATATAAGAGAGCTCCTTCAAATTCGATATGTCGATCAGATCCGAAGGACTTGCGAGCCGCATCTTCATTGCAGCGATAAGGGTCTGGCCGCCCGCAAGAAGTTTCGCGTCGGGCGAACCCTTCAATAGCGTCTCGGCGTCGGCAACAGATTTGGCGCGCCTATATTTGAACGGGTAGGTGATCATCGCGTCGCTCCGCTCATGCGCTTAGCCGCGTCTTCGATCGAGGATACGATGTTGTGATAACCAGTACAGCGGCAGATGTTCCCTTCCAACTCGTGGCGAATTGTCTCGCGATCCAAATTGGGCTTGCGCCGGATCATGTCAACGGCGGTCATGATCATGCCGGGCGTACAGAAGCCGCACTGCAGGCCGTGGTTGTCACGAAATGCCTCCTGGACGGGATGCAGTTTTCCGTCCTTGGCCAAACCCTCAATGGTAGTGACCTGCGCCCCTTCGGCTTGCACCGCGAACATGCTGCACGATTTGACCGCCCTGCCGTCGACATGGACGACGCACGCACCACACTGGCTGGTATCGCAACCGATATGGGTGCCCGTGAGGCGCAATTGCTCACGGAGAAAATAGACAAGCAGTGTGCGGTCCTCGGCTTCGGCAGAAACCGCCTTTCCGTTCACCGTCATTGACACAACGGCCATATGCAGTACCCCAAATATTGAATTGTGAACGGAAAGTTTCGGCGTACAAATCGGCCACGTCAAGCGCTGCTATAGTGGAGCCTGACAATGGAGAGTTTTATGCCCTTTATCGCAGTCCACATTGCCCGGGGAAGACCCCTGGAAAAGCGCCGGCGGCTTGCTGCGGCGATTACAGATGCGGTGACCGAGATCCTTGAACTCGAAAAACACGCAACTCAGGTCCTAATCCACGAGCATGATCGTGACAATTGGGCAGTGGGCGGTGAGTTGTTGAGCGAGCGCCAAAAAACGTCTGAGCTTGTGGATCTGGATGCTCTCTTCAAAAAGCCGGTCAGCAGAGTTAGCCCAAAGGCCGGCTCTAAGGCTTCGTCCCGAACACCACCAGCAAAATCACGATCACGACGATAAGCACGCCGACCCAAGCGGCCGGCGGTAAGCCGATCGCTTTCTTCGGAGTAGACTTCCGCGCTTGCGCGACTTTGACGTCGACTTCGGGGTCAGGAACCAGAACCGGCACCGCAAGGGCGGTTGCGAACCGCTTAAAAAAATCGTCCGCAATTTGTCTCGCTGCGCCATCGATCAGGCGTTGCCCGATCTGAGCCAATTTGCCTCCCACGGAAGCTTTTGCCGTGTACGTCAATACCGTTCCCGTTCCTTCAGGTGTGAGTACAACTTCGGCATCCCCCCTTGCGAAGCCTGCGACTCCGCCTTGTCCTTCTCCGATTATTTTACATCGTTTCGGAGGATCGAGATCCGACAACGTTACTTTGCCTTTGAAAGTCGCGCTTAGGGGACCGATCTTCAATCTCGCTGTCGCGACGAAATCAGTGGGACTGGTTCTGTCCATTTGTTCGCAGCCCGGAATGCAAGCCTTTAGAATTGCCGGATCGTTTAAGCCGTCCCAAACCCTTTGTGGCGCGGCGTCAATAGCGTAGCGCCCTGTGAAATCCATAGAACCACTCCCCAAATGAACGGGCCGAGAAGCCCTATAGCCTTCTTGTCCCATCCCTCAAATAGGGGGGTATCGGCGCCGGCGCTGGGCATGACAAATTCCAAGGAGGTCTGGGGAGATCAATTTCGGCTTGACCGTAGAACATGGAACACGACATGAGCGGACGCGTAACAAACCCGCAAGACCCAGCGGAGGGCGCACTGGAAGTTATGGGGTCAATCAAATGGTTCGATATGAACAAGGGGTACGGTTTCATCAAACCGTCGAATGGCCTCGACGAGGACATACTTCTGCATCAGACCTGCGTGCGCCAGTCCGGGTTTAAAGCGGCATATGAAGGAGCACAGGTCGTTTGCGAGGCGGTCAAGGGCCCCCGAGGATTGCAAGCACGTCGGCTGATCTCGCTGGATAATTCGACCGCACAGCCCGCTCCGCCTTCCTCGACCCGACTGGCCAGATTTGTCGCCGAACCGAAGAGTCTGCCCTTCGATGCAGTTGTCAAATGGTTCAATCGTGGAAAAGGCTACGGATTTGTCACGCGTGGTCCGGATACGCCCGACATTTTTGTTCATATGGAAACGCTGCGTCGCTATGGCATCCGGGAGTTGAGACAGGGGCAGCGCGTGCGCGTTCGTACTGGCGACGGGCCAAAGGGCGAGCTTGCAGCCGAGGTGGTGCTCGTCGATCCTTAGGACGCCGCATCTGGGTCCAACCTATGTCCGACATTGCGTCGCGCTTACATGCTTTCCAAGCAGAAGTACCCCACTGGGTTGACCTGCTGGCCCAGGAACCAGCGCGTTACATTTTGCGGCACGACACGATCCACCCTGCCTTCCATGGCTGCATTGATTGGCACTCTGCATGCCACGCGACCTGGGCGCTCCTGGCCCACCGTGGCTTAACGGGCGACCCAAAGTACGAGGCAATTGTCGATGACATACTGATGTCGGCAAAAATCAGCCAGGAGGGCGCCGATTTGGCGGCCCGTCCTCAATTCGAGATGCCATATGGTCGCGCATGGTTCCTGCGGCTGGCCCTCGAAGATCGTATCGTCACCGGTTCAACGCGATTGCAATCTGTCGCGCGCGATGTCGCGACTTCGCTCGTTGGGCAGTATCGATCTCGCTTTGTAGACCCTTTCGCGCGGGAATATGCCAATCCCTGCTGGGCGCTTATCAATCTTCTGGACTATGCCGTGGTCGAAGACCGCTCCGATCTCGTGACGAACGTGCAGGAAACCGCCTCTCAAATGCTACCTGCCTTCGATCGAATTCCCGCCGAGTCCGAAGAAGCGAGTTGGCCCGATTTCATGGCAGTCACACCGATGTTTTGCGAGCTGTGTATTCGCACCGGAGTCATCGGCATTGATGTGCTTCTCGACAAAGTCGGTACGCGTCTGCACGATCTGCGACCGATTGTGAAGCCGCTTACGGCCCATCACTACGCGTTGAATTTCAGTCGGAGCTGGGCGTTTCTCGCGTTGGCGCAAGCAGGCGGCGGCGACGATTTGGTCCAGCTCGCGCTCGACCACATAGAAACGAATCTGTATCGACCGAGTTGGTGGCGCGGCGACTATCGATCGGTTGGGCATTGGGTACCTCAATTCGGAATATTCGCGCTGCAACGCGCGTTGAAGCCAATCTCCAGTTTCTGAAGGACCGATCTCATGCGTGCTACGACGTTAGGTGCCATATTGCTTATTGCGATAATAGGCGGTTCTGGTGCCGCAGTCTGTCTTCCTAGGGCGCAGGTGACGATCGAGACGTCGGCCGGGCCTAAAATGTTCAGTGTAGAGGTGGCTTCTGATCCAGCTTCTCAACGACGCGGCCTGATGTTTCGGCGTGAATTGGCTCCGAACGCCGGCATGCTCTTCGAATTCCAAAGTTCAACATCACAATCATTCTGGATGAAGGACACCGTTCTGTCGTTGGATATGTTGTTTATCCGGTCAGATGGCACGATCGCAACAATCGCAGCGCAGACCGTTCCGTTGTCGACCATGCCCATACGCTCGACTGAACCTGTACGAGCAGTGCTCGAAATTAACGGAGGCCGAGCCCGCGAACTCGGCATCAGGCCAGGCGACAGGGTTCTCGGTACGATATTCCACAACGAAAATTGACCCAGGTTCAGGGGTTCTTGCCCCCCGTCGTTGCGGCGTGTATCTGACGCACCGCCGGACGGGGCGTAGCGCAGTCTGGTAGCGCATCTGCTTTGGGAGCAGAGGGTCGCGTGTTCAAATCACGCCGCCCCGACCACCGGCCGTAGGAGAGTGAAACAAAATGCGCGCCCGCATCTATCAACCGACTCGCACAGCCATGCAATCAGGAAAGGCTCGGACGAAGCTCTGGCTTCTGGAGTTCGAACCGGAACGGGCTCGGCAAATTGACCCGCTCATGGGTTGGACTAGCTCAGGCGACATGTTGCAGCAAGTCCAACTCGAGTTCGATACCAGCAACGAGGCTGTTGCCTTTGCTGAGAAAAACGGTATCGCCTATCAAGTCTTCGAGCCGCACAGACCGGCGCCAAAGGCAAAGGCCTACGCCGACAATTTCCGGGCTGATCGCAAGATACCGTGGAGCCACTGACGGCTGCGTGACAAAGTGGCCACAGAGTCGTGCATCGGACCCCGTAGCTCAACTGGATAGAGCACCTGCCTTCTAAGCAGGATGTTGCGTGTTCGAGTCACGCCGGGGTCGCCAATGCAAAACCTTTCAGCGACCCTCGAACTTCGGATCGCGTTTTGCAAAGAAGGCGGCCACTCCTTCCCGTACGTCTTGGCTAGGATTTGCAATCATGACGGAGAGCGCTGCATCGTCGAGAGAGTTTTCGAGGGAAGAATCCAGTCCCTTGCGCATCATGTTTTTGGCGAGCCGAACGGCAAGCGGTGCTCGTTTCGCGATGGCCCGTGCAAACTCGAGCGTTCGACGCGCGAGTTCAGGCGCTGGAACGACTTCGGTCACGAGACCCAACTTCAAGGCCTCTCCCGCCGTGTAGACCTCGCTCAGAAGAGTCATTTTCAAAGCGCGGTCTAGTCCCATGGTTCGTGGAAATAGCCATGCACCGCCTTCGTCGGGCAACAAGCCAAATTTGCCTGAGGTATCGCCAAGCTTTGCAGTGTCGGCGGCGATCCTAAAGTCGCAGGCGCACGCGAGGGCGAGTCCTCCGGCGACAGCAGGGCCATTGACCATCGCTATGACCGGCTTGTCCATTCGGTGCAACGCCGTGATGACCCGGTGCATCCCGACGCGCATTTCCTGGCCGTGACCCATCTGCTTCGTGCGATAAACGGGACGTTCCGTCTCGCTGCCGCCGCCGCTGACATCGCCACCAGAACAAAAACCCCGGCCGGCGCCTGTTATAATCAAGCACCGGAGGGTGTCATCCTCCATGTATTCGTGCAGCGCGGTGACGATCTCACCACACATGGGATTCGTATAGGCGTTCATATGCTTGGGTCGATTGAGCGTGATTTGGCCAATGCCGGGCTCAATTGTCTGACTCAGGATCGTTCGAAAAGTTTCCGCCATGGATGTCTCCCGTCGCGCTTGATGCTGACAGCAAATATGCAAACATGGGAAAAGCCGTATCGCAATAACGCTGGGGCGGTGAAGGCAAGTTGGTGGAGGAAGAAATGAGCGAATACCCCGATATTCTCTATTCCGTTGCGGACCGCATCGCGACGATAACGCTCAACCGGCCGGACAGGCTCAATGCCTACACGGACCGAATGGCGGCCAGCTTGAAGCGAGCCTTCGCTGGTGCTGCGCAGGATTCGTCGATCCGAGTAATCGTGCTGACTGGCGCCGGCCGTGGGTTTTGCGCGGGCGCCGACATGAATCTTCTACAGGGTATTCAAAGCTCGGGCCAACGGGAGACGCCGGCACCGTCCGATAAAGATTTGGCACAGCGCTTCACGTCCGGATACGGGCCAAATTTGGACGACGAGTTTGGTGACATGAGGCGTTTCGCATACTTCATGCGAACGAAAAAGCCGATCATCGCCGCAATCAATGGACCGGCTGCCGGCATCGGCCTGATCATGGCGCTCTACGCCGACATGCGGTTCATGTCGGATAAGGCAGTTTTGACCACCGCGTTCGCCCAGCGCGGCCTGATCGCGGAGCATGGCATTTCCTGGCTGCTTCCGCGGTTGGTCGGCCCGGCGAATGCGTTGGATCTTTTGCTTTCTGCGCGCCGAATTTCTGCAAGCGAAGCGAGGGAAATGGGCCTTGTGAACAAGGTGTTCGAGTACGAGACGTTTATGGAAAACGTCATGGCGTACGCACGGTTGCTCGCCGAGACAGTGTCTCCAAGGTCAATGGCGGTCATGAAGGCACAGGTGTGGAAATCCTATTTCCAGAACTTTGGCGAGGCGCTAGTGACGGCCGATGCCGAGATGCCCCCCAGTTTCAAGTGGCCAGACTTCAAGGAAGGCGTGGACCACTATCTGCAAAAGCGCCCCCCAAAATTCGCCGACATCTGAAGGCATTTCGAATTGACGGCGCAGGGCGGCACCTTTCATGAAAATAGTTGGTGGGAGATGGTCGAATTGGTCTGGGGGCGTCATCTGCAAGCCCAAGGAAATCGTTGCGCCCAAGGATGAAGTCGCCCTCGCGGCTGCCGTACGGCAGGGAAGGGGTCCCGTGCGCGTACCCGGTACCGGACACTCCTTCACTCCATTGAATGCAACTGACGGAACGCTGATCGATCTGTCAGCGTTCAGGGGGCTAAAGGGCTTTGACCCCGAAAAAAACATTGCCACGTTCGGCGCCGCGACGCGGCTGTGGGAAGTCGGACCGCAGTTGCATTCCTTGGGCCGCGCTCTTTTCAACATGGGAGATATCGACCGCCAGACCCTCGGTGGTGTGGTAGGCACGGGAACACATGGTACCGGCGTCTCTCTGGGCAATTTCTCCTCGCAGGTTGCCGGATTTCGCCTATTGCTGGCGAGTGGCGAAATTCTCCACTGTTCGGCGACTGAGAACGACACCATTTTCGCTGCAGGGCGCACGGCATTTGGGTCGCTTGGCGTCATGATCGACATTTCGATGCAGGTACGGTCCGCCTACAAGCTGATCGAGAAGAACTTTCTCCTTCCGATCGGCGAATTATGGGAGAGACTCGATGGCTTTGTGCAAGATAATCGACATTTCGAATTCTTCTGGTTTCCCTATTCAGACGTTGCGATTTGTAAAACCCTGAACGAGTCGTCCGTGAACGCCCCCGACCCCCGATCCGCGGAAATCCTGTACGCCCGGGGCGAACAAGGCGGATTCGATACCCGGGTTTTCACCGCGATCAATGAGGTACTGCCGTTCGCTCCATTCGCCCTTCGAAGCGCACATCGAATGTTCTCAAGTTCAATGTCGGGACCTGGCAAAGTTCGCTGGAGTCACGAGATATTTCCCAGTCCGCGCACCGTTCGTTTCAATGAGATGGAGTATGCGATTCCGTTCGAGAAAGGTCCGGATGCAATCCGCAAGATCGCAGGCGAAATCCGCAAGCGCCATATCAACACAGGCTTTCCGATCGAGTATCGAACCGTCGCGCCCGACGATGTCTGGTTGAGCCCATTCTATCAGCGAAAGAGTGCCACGATTGCCGTGCACCAATACTTTCGCGTCAACACTTCGAGATTATTCGACATGTGCGAGAGCATATTCAGAAGCGTTGCGGGACGTCCTCACTGGGGCAAACGACACACACGCACGCGTGACGAATTTGAAAGCCTCTACGCACGGTTCGACGATTTTCGCGCACTGCGGCAAAAGCTCGATCCCGCTGGCAAATTACTCAATGCGCACTTGCGCACTATTTTCGAGTAGCGAAATCGAAGCCGAAATTATGGTTTTCGATCGATTTGGGTTTGACGAAAAAAGCAGGTCGGCGAACCTGTATGACAGGCCGGGCCGATCTGGTCGACCTTCAAAAGCAAGACATCCCCATCGCAGTCGATCCAGGCTTCGACCAATCGCTGCGTGTGTCCGGACCCTTCACCCTTTTTCCAGACCTTGCGACGCGAGCGTGACCAGTAGGTGACATGACCGGAAGAAAGGGTCTGCTCGAGCGTGTGGCGATTCATCCAGGCAAACATAAGAACCTCGCCGCTGTCGGCGCGTTGCGCAATCACGGGAACAAGACCGTCGTCGCCAAAAGCAACTTGGTCCATGAATTGCTGGTGCGAGAGCATTTCGCTCATAAGGCTGCCCGAAGCCTATCGAATCCTGACGCAAGGTCGGCGATAAGATCGCCGGGGTCTTCGAGACCCGCATGAATTCGTATCACCGGCCCTTCGGCCGGGGATTTCGTAGCGGTTCGCCGAATATCAGCCGGCACGGCGAGGCTCTCGTATCCGCCCCACGAAAAGCCCAGACCAAAGTGTGTAAGCCCATCAAGCATGACTGCAACTGCACGATGCGAAGTCGGATTTAGCACGACGCTGAAGAGCCCGCACGCACCGGTGAAGTCGCGCTTCCAAATCGCATGGCCGGGATCATCCCCGAGTGGCGGAAACAGAACACGGGACACTTCGGGCCTAGTCTGACACCAACGCGCCAGCGTCAATGCGGTTTCCTGGTGACGCTTCAGACGCACGGCCAAGGTGCGAAGTCCGCGCAAGGCGAGGAAGCAATCGTCGCCGCTGACATACAGACCACTTTTGTCACGAAAATCGAGGAGACGCGGGGCATGACTTTCATTCGCCGAGACATATCCCATCATTAGGTCCGCGTGCCCGCCAATGTATTTCGTCACGGCCTGGATCGACAAATCCGCGCCATGGCCTAGCGCATGAAAGTGCAGGGGGCTCGCCCAGGTATTGTCGAGTAGAACCGAGATGCCGCGTGCGTGTGCCACTTCTGCGATCGCCGGAACGTCTTGAACCTCGAACGTTAAAGAGCCGGGACTCTCGCAAAAGACTGCCTTGGTATTGGGCCGGAACAGGGCATCGATTTTCGATCCGACCAGCGGATCATAGTAGGTCGTTTCGATTCCAAACCGACTGAGCGTTTTGTCACAAAACGCGCGCGAGGGAGCATAGCAGCTGTCTGTCATAAGAACATGGTCGCCCGATGAGCACACGGTGAGCAAAGCGGTCGCGACGGCGTTCAAACCGGACGGAACAAAAACAGTTTTCTTGGCGCATTCTAGAGCGGTTATCGCGACTTCAAGGCTTTCAACAGTTGGGTTGCCCTGCCGTCCATAGGTATACGGCATGTCACGCGCTTCAAGCGCAGCAACACTTGGGTAAAGTATCGTCGACGCGCGATACACCGGTGTGTTCACAACGCCAAAGTGTTCCTTGCTCTTGCGGCCCGCACTTGAGAGTTGGGTTTCAGGCTTGTCCTGATGGTCCGCCACGCGCGATCGCTCCTGACGTCTCGGAGTTTTCATTCCTCTTGCCTCAACTAACGCGCCTTCGACCGGTCCGCAACGCCCTATCTGGCTTGTCTTCCTGTTGTGAACCGCTCCTGCTACGGTTTCCTTGGTTAGGTTGGCGTCGGCGACGAGGGTGGAATGAGCGATACGGCACTCACGCAACCGAACCCGGTCACAGAGAGCTACCACGAACTCCATCGAGCACTAGGGCCCTTCAACCTCATCATGATCGGAATTGGCTCGATCATCGGTGCCGGCATCTTTGTCATCGCGGGGACCGCAGCAGCGGAACACGCTGGCCCGGCTGTTCTGATTTCCTTTGTCATCGCGGCAGTAGGGTGCCTCTTCACCGGGCTCTGCTATGCGGAATTTGCGTCGATGATCCCTGAATCTGGCAGCGCTTATACATATGCCTACGCCACGATGGGCCGATTTGTGGCCTGGTTCATCGGTTGGAATATGGTTCTGGAATACCTTGTTGCCGCGTCGACCGTCTCTGCCGGATGGTCTGGCTATTTTGTGAGTTTTTTGAGCGGGATGGGCATTTCGTTCCCAGCCGGTTTGGCCAGTGCACCCATCTCCGGGGCGAACTTCAGTTCAATCCACCTGAGCGGCGCCATCATCAATCTGCCTGCATTCCTCCTGATCGTTCTGGTGACGATCACGTTAGGAATCGGCGTCAAAGAGTCCGCGCGTGTGAATGCGATTATGGTGCTCATCAAAACGAGCATCGTTGTGCTCGTGATTATCTTCGGGCTCCCCTATGTGCACGCTGAGAATCTTCACCCGTTCATGCCGCCGAATACCGGCGCCTTCGGCAAATTCGGCGTCAGCGGCGTACTCGCCGCCTCAGGGATGATCTTCTTCGCCTATATCGGCTTTGAAGCCGTCTCGGTGGCTGCGCTGGAAGCCAAGAATCCAAGGCGCGATCTTCCGATCGGAATATTGGGTTCGCTTGGCATTTGTACCGTTCTTTATCTGGGTATGGCGCTCGTACTGACTGGCATCACGGACTGGCGAACGTTGGATGTCGCGAACCCGGTTTCGTTTGCAATCAGTAAGATTCGGAACCTTGGCTGGTTGGTTCGATGGATCGACGTCGGCGCCATGATCGGCCTGGCATCAGTCGTGTTCGTCTCGCTCTACGGTCAATCACGCGTATTCTACTCCATGGCGCGTGATGGATTTCTGCCAAGCGCGTTCTCTAAGGTCCATCCCAAATTTCGCACGCCGTATCGGGGTACGATTCTAACCGGTGCATTTGCGGCCCTTCTGGCGGCCGCATTTCCTCTCGACATCTTGGCCGAGCTTGTTTCGGTGGGAACTCTCCTCGCTTTTGTGGCGGTGTGCGTCGGCATCATGATCCTGAGGGTGACGACCCCGAAGGCGAAACGTACATTTCGAACGCCTGCGGTGTGGTTTGTTGCTCCGGCCGGCATTGCGACATGCGTTCTGATGATGGCGAGCCTGTTTCGTTCGTCTCCGGACACGGCGAGTCGCCTCGTCCTTTGGACGCTCATCGGCATTGCCATCTATTTTATTTATGGCGTCTGGCATGCCGCTCCCTCAAAGTGGAAGGTCGTGAACGAGGACTGAGCAGTCACTGCGCAGGGTGGCGTGCGGCACCTGCATCTGCCTGCGGCTCGGGAACCATGTCGGGTTTCGCTGTCGTTCCTTCCAGAATGGAACGCAGGGGACGGTCGAAAGCCCAGGTCACAATCGCTGCGAGTAGACCCAGTCCAGCGCAAAGCAGGAAGAACTGTACCTTGTCCATACGACTGAAGAAGCTGCCGATATAGCCTTGCAATTGGTTGCCGGTGAAGCTGGTGATAAACCACATTCCCATCATGGCGGACAGGATTTGTGGAGGCGAAACCCGTGCCACTAAGGCGAGGCCGATCGGGGAAAGATAAAGCTCTCCCAGAGTAATGATCGTGAAAAACACAAACAGCCAAAGCCAACTTGCCTGCTCCGAGGGGCCGGTCAGATAGGCCGCTGCCGCCATGACCAAATACGATAGCGCAAGAAGAAAGTTTCCTAGCGCCATCTTGATGACGGTGCGCGGTTCCTTTCCACGCTTCGCTTGCGAAGCCCAAAGACCGACGATGAGCGGGGTAAATGCGAAAATCATGAACGGGTTAAACGATTGGAACCATGTCACTGGTATCTTCCAATCCAGAACACCCGGCAGGAGTGCGCGATTGGTGTATTGCTCCGCCCAGAGGTTGATCGTGTTGCCCTGCTGTTCGTACGTGGCCCAGAACAATGTCGTGGGAATGCACAACAAGATGAGCGCGACTACGGCCCTATAGTCACCAGCAGTGAGCGGCCTTTTGACTTCGTTGCTCCCGCGAGCTCGTTCAACCCGATCCTTCGGAAGCGTTCTCAGAGCAAAAATGTAGACGAGTTGGCCGATCACCATGCCAACGCCGGCCGCGAAGAAACCCCACTTGTACCCAAGTGCGGGACTCTCGGCGAGAGTTCCACATACGAGCGGGGAAAAGAATGCGCCGACGTTAATCCCGACGTAGAAGATCGAATAGGCGCGATCGATGCGGCTGTCGCCTGATCTATAGAGATTGCCAACTTGTGTGGAAATATTGGGTTTGAAGAAGCCGTTTCCGATTATGAGAAGGGCCAGCCCGACGAAGAGCAATCGAGGCTCCATCAGTGTGAATTCCGCTATCGCCATCGTGACTCCGCCGACGATGACGCTCCTGCGTTGACCGAGCCAACTGTCTGCAATCATTCCCCCGAAGAAGGGTGTGAGATAGACGAATGCGGTGTAGTTGCCGTAGATGACCGACGATAGGGGCTGAATGTCGAGCGGTTGCCCGCCGTTAAAAATCAATTCGAACACGTGCTTTATCGCGTGATAGCCGATAACACCCTCGACGTGTCCCGGTAGCAGCAAAAAATTAGTCAGATACAAAACAAGAATTGCCCGCATTCCATAGTAGGAGAAGCGCTCCCACATTTCTGTCGTGAAAAGCCAGGTCAGACCCCGCGGATGGCCGAAAAGCGTCTTCTCCTGCCTCGCATCTGGGAGTGCCATCAGAACCATACCTTCTAATACCGGCCGGAGTGTGCCGGACGAGCGACTTTACGGCAATTCGATGTAGCGATCTTCTCTGCTGTAAGCGACAAAACCGAGGCGCTGGTAAAGCGGGAGTGCCCGAGGGTGGTCGAGCGTGCAGGTGTTCACTAGCAGTTTTGTGATCGGATGTGCCCACGCATTGGCGATCGCATGATAGAGAAAGTAATAACCGAGTCGCTTTCCAACGGCCTCCGGCATCAATCCGAAATAGGCTAGTTGGGCGACGCCACTCTCCCGCAAGTCGAGTTCCGCGAAACCCGCGGGGTTACCGTCCGTATACAGAATATACAGCTCTTCCTTTTGATCCTGAATAATCGTGGCAAGGTCCGCGTCGGACAGTTTGCGCCGGTCCACCCAATAGTATTCCTCGCCGATCGTGTTGTAGAGGTAGCGGTAGAAATGCACCGGCGGGTTCGTCGCACGAATGATGGCTATCTTGCCGCGCGGCACCGGCGGCGGTAGCGCAGGAGGCTTTGCGGTCATCTCCAGAAAGGTGACAACCATGGGTATGCGGCGTTTTTCGATCGTCGCCATAATCAGTTCGTTTCTATGGGCGCATCAGTAGCGCCCCATTCGGCCCAGGATCCATCATAGAGAGCGACATCCCGCGCACCGGCCACGCTCAACGCCAGCAGCTCGATCGCCGCCGTAATCCCAGAGCCGCATGTCGTGATCGTCGGACGAAACGGGTCGACCCCGTGTGCGTCAAAAACTTTCTTGAGCTCGTCACGGGATTTGAGGGTACCAGCGGGAGTAGTCAGTTCGGTATAAGGCACGTTGAGGCTGCCAGGTATGTGGCCGCTGCGTATCCCGGAGCGCGGCTCCTGTTCAATTGCCTTGAACCTGGCGACGCCGCGTGCATCGACCACTTGGTAAGCATTGGTCAGTAGATTTTCCTTCATCTGGACAAAATCCTTTACGAGTGCGTGTTCCTTGCGCGCTGTAAAATGACGCGCGAACGGGGACGCGCTCATGTCCTCCATTGGCCGTCCTTCGCTTCGCCATTTCGGCAGGCCACCATCTAGTACAACGACATCTGAGTGTCCCATTGCACGTAACATCCACCAAGCGCGAGGCGATGAATACACACCAGCGCTGTCATAAACGACGATCAGGTTTCCGTCGCCGAGGCCAAGTTTTCGCATGCGGCTGGCGAACTTGGTGGCCGGCGCAAGCATGTGGGGGAGGATGTTTTTTTCGTCGGAAAGGTCCTCGATATCGAAGAAAACCGCTCGTGGAATATGGACGGCTGCAAATTCAGCGCGCGGGTCACGGTTCGCTTGCGGAAGATACCAGGACGCATCCGCGACCCGCACGTCCGGGGCATTGATGCGGCCAGCAAGCCAGTCAGTTGAAACCAGCGGGGACTCGACAGTCATTATTCGAAGGGTACGGCGATTGACCGAGGGTCTGCGACAAGCCAACCCGGCACCGGCAATCCCTTGGATTTCAGGAACTCCGGATTGAACATCTTGCTCTGATAGCGTGTGCCGAAATCACAGAGCACCGTTACGATCGTGTGTCCCTTTCCCATGTCTTTTGCCATACGGATAGCTCCGGCGACATTTATCCCTGTCGATCCTCCCATGCACAGCCCCTCATGTTCCAGAAGGTCAAAGACGATGGGCAATGCCTCCTCGTCTGGAATTTCATAGGCGTCGTCGATCGGTGCGCCTTCGAGGTTGGCGGTGACACGACCCTGTCCTATTCCTTCCGTGATCGACGTACCATGTGAACGCAATTCACCCGTCTTGATCCAGGAATAGATGGATGCTCCCAAGGGATCCGCTGCCGCAATGCGAACTTTCGCTCTGTGTTCCTTCAGCGCGATCCCAACGCCAGCAAGCGTGCCACCGGTACCAACCGCGCACGTAAAGCCGTCAACGCGCCCGTTTGTCTGGCGCCAGATTTCCTGGCCTGTTCCTTCGATATGAGCCTGTCGGTTCGCGAGGTTGTCGAATTGATTGGCCCAAATCGCGCCGTACTTTTCGCTATGCGCCAATTGTTCCGCAATACGTCCCGAAACCTTCACATAGTTGTTAGGGTCCCTATAGGGCACCGCGGGAACTTCGATCAGATGCGCGCCTAGCAGACGCAAGGCATCCTTCTTCTCCTCGCTTTGCGTATCGGGGATGACGATCACCGTGCGAAATCCAAGCGCGTTTCCGACGACCGCGAGGCCGATGCCGGTGTTGCCAGCCGTTCCCTCGACGATGACGCCGCCCGGTTGCAGCGCGCCGCGGCGCATCGCGTCGTTGATGATATAGAGCGCGGCGCGATCTTTGACGGATTGCCCGGGATTCATGAACTCAGCTTTGCCAAGGATTTCGCAGCCGGTGAGATCGCTCGCACGATTGAGTCGGATGAGCGGTGTGTTTCCGATCGCGTCAACCACGTTTTTTTTGATGTTCATTGGACGATTTTGTTGAGGAGCCAAAGGAACCTAGTCGGGCGGTCACGGCCCTTCAAGGCGGGCTAAGGCAACCGAGACTCACGAAGGAAGGAACACCGAATTGCGGGTTCGCCATCGATCCGCTGCTTTGGTCTTGCGAAATTGCCGGCGAGACTCAGGGCTCCGCGAGAGCGCAGGTATCCGAGTGATCGCTGAGAAAAAAGTTCATTGAGATGGCTCCCCGGGCCGGATTCGAACCAGCGACCAACCGGTTAACAGCCGGTTGCTCTACCGCTGAGCTACCGAGGACCACGATGTGGACGCGGTGTCTATCCTGTCTCTTTGGAGATGGCTAGAACAATTGTTTATCGCCCGGAAACGCTGGAATTCGGCGGCCCAAAGAAAAAGAGGCCGGGTGTTAGCCCGGCCCCAAGGCGTTGGGTAATGGTGGGGTGTCTTCAAGGGAAGACAGGCCGAGGGTGCCGCAGCAAGGTTAACAAACCCTTAATAGCGTCCGTCCTGACCTTTTCCGGTAATTGATGGGGAAGCTGGAGGCCACGCCCGGAATTGAACCGGGGTTCGCGGATTTGCAGTCCGCTGCGTCACCACTCCGCCACGTGGCCTCGGGTTGGTTTTCCCGCAAGGAAAACCGAATTCGGCGGCAGGCGCGGCCTATAACAGATGCATGCACCGGACGACAACAAGTCGCGACAGGCTGCATGTTGTCAGGGCGTTGCGGGGAACTCTATAAGCCTGCGACCCAAACGGTTCGATTTCGAATGTCCGACTACACCGTCCAACGCTTCAACATGGTCGAGACGCAGGTCCGGACGAATGACGTCACCGATCCTCGAATTCACGCCGCGATGCGAATGGCCGCTCGTGAACTCTTCGTGCCACCGGACAAAAGGTCCATTGCCTACGCCGATCTTGCGCCGGAAATCGCTCCAGGCCGTTTCCTTCCCGACCCCAGGACTTTCGCAAAATTGCTGCAATTGGCCGACGTTCGCGCTACTGACTCCGTCCTCGACGTTGCGTGTGCTACCGGATACTCGACCGTCGTCATCGCGAAGCTCGCCAAACTGGTCATCGGTCTTGAGCAGGACGCCAGCATGGCGCGCACTGCAGATGAAGCCATTCGCTCGTCAGCAGCATCCAACGCAAGTATCGTCCGTGGACAACTGACCGAAGGGTTTCGGCCGGCGGCACCCTTCGATGTCATCTTCATTAACGGGGCGGTCGAGGCCGTTCCCGATTCGCTTTTGACGCAATTGGGTGAGGGAGGACGCCTCGTGGCCGTTGTTCGTGCTGAAGGACAAAGCCGTGCCAGACTGTTTTTGAGGGAAAAGGGTCACGTGGGCTGCCGCGTCGATTTTGATTCCGGGGTGCCTTTGCTCGCGGGATTTCGCAAGGCAGTTGGATTTGTCTTCTGAAATCCCCATGTGATGGGTGACCCGGGGGGACGTTTGATGAGAACAACATTTCCAATGGCCGCGATTTCGACGCTTGCGGTGCTACTGTCAGTCCCGGCAAACGGTGCTCACCACCGAGGTGCAAAACTCGCCCAGGCCGCGCTGCCTACGTCGCCAAAGCCCACCGTGGCCCGTTCGGCGACAAAACCTACGCTCGCACTCGACGAGGCGTTGGCCATCGCCTATGAGACCAATCCGCAACTTGCTGCGCAACAGGCAGCTTTGCGCGCGATCGATGAGGGCGTGGCCATTGCCAACGGCGCATGGCGTCCGACGATTTCCGCTGGCGGCACCTACGCCTATCAACAATTCTATTTCAATCCGTTGACCATCCCTGGCTTCGGCACCATTTCGACGATCTCTGCTCATCCTCTGCAGGGGGCGATTACTGTTACGCAACCAATTCTGCGCGGCGGAAGGACAGTTGCCGAAATCCGGCGCGCAAAAGCCCTGGTGCGCGCCGGCAGGGCGCAGTTGCTTGCCGCCGAGCAGACAGTGCTTCTAAGTGCGGCGACCTCCTATATGGACGTCGTTCGAGACAGCGCGATCCTCGATTTGCGTGAGCACAATGTAGAGCTTTTGAAAAAGCAGGCCGAGGCCACGCAAGCGCAGTTCAATGCCGGATCGCTAACACGAACCGACGTCGCGCAGTCGCAAGCCCGTCTGGCGGCCGCGCAATCCGATCTGACCGCAGCACAAAGTCAATTGCAGGTCAGTCGTGCCAATTTCATGCAGGCAATCGGTCGTGTACCCGAAACTCTTGAGGCAGAACCTCCGCTGCCCCCTGCGATGCCAAGTAGCGTAGATGATTCCATTACCTTGGCCCTGCAACAAAACCCTTCGATCGTCTCGGCGCGTGAAAATGAGTTGGCGGCCAACTATTCGGTCGACGATGCCTTCGGAGCCATGCTTCCGACTTTGTCCGTACAGGGACAGTATGGCTATTCGCAGGGTTCACTGGTTACGCCGACCGGCGGGACGGCCATCGGTGGAAACACCAGCCATGCTCTGGTGGTCACGGGGCAACTAAACATTCCGATCTACCAAGCAGGCGTTGAAGAAGCCGCCGTACGTCAGGCTAAGGAACTTCACTCACAGGCGCAGCTCAATGTGCAGGTTTCCGACCGTCAGGTGCGCGAAGCGGTTGCGTCTGCGTGGGCACAGTTTCAGTCTGCCGAAGCTTCGATCGCATCCAACGAAGCGGCTGAGCGAGCCAATGAGATCGCGTTTGAAGGCGTCACCAAGGAACAGCAGGTGGGGGGGCGCACTATTCTCGACGTGTTGAATGCCGAGCAGGAACTTCTGAATGCGTCAGTTGCGCTCGTGAGCGCCAAGCGAAATGCGGAAGTCGCGGCCTTCGGCGTTCTGGCTGCGAACGGATCACTTACCGCCAAGAATCTCGGCCTAAAGGTGAAATTGTATGATCCGATCGAGCACTATGACGACGATGCCGCCCGCTGGATCGGTCTCGGAGATTAGAATTATCTTAGCGCATTAACTTCTTTTTTGCCTTCTAGTCGCCACTGTCCTAGGGTCATGCGGCATGTTTCGCCGCGTTTCCGGGAGCTCCCGTCATGGTGTCAAGCCCGCAGCACGAGCCGACGATGGAGGAAATTCTCGCCTCCATTCGCAAGATTATTTCCGAAGATGCACCAGAAAGTTCCACGTCGACCGCAGCGCAGTCTGTCGACACAGCCGCGGCTCCGGACTCAGACGTTTTGGAACTCACTCAGGAAATGTCCGAGGAATCGGCCGTCCAGCCAGCGAGAGCAAATGCGCCGTCCGCAGGCATGACGACCCAAAGCGATGTTGCATTTCAGCCAAGAGAGGAGCCAGCCGTGGCAGCCGCATCCCCCTCCGCCGATGACGACATCTTCTCAGACAAGACCCGAAAGGCACTGGACGACACCTTCTCGCACATCTCCGAGAAGATACCCGAGGCCCCCGCAGAACCGCGCCCTGTACCTTCGCGCCCGGTTGCAGTTGGGGGAAATTCCGTGGAAGCGGTATTCGAACGAGCCGTTTCGAACGCCGTTGACCCGCTCCTCCACGAATGGATGGACAGAAATAAGACCGACCTGCTGACGGCTGTGAAGCCGCTTATCCGCGAGTGGATGGACGAGCACTTCCCAGCATTGCTGGAAGGTGCTGTACGCAACGAAGTCGAACGCGTCGTAAAGGCTCGCGGCAACAAGCGCTGATCCTGCCCAAAAAGGGTCCGGATCAAGCCGGACCACCTCCTGACGAATCGGTCCGGACTTGACCCGGCCACACCGGCTCATCAAAACCGGCGTTCAAGAGGTTTCGTATGCTCGACAAGACTTTCATTCCCAGAGACGTCGAAGGGCGCATCTATGCCCAGTGGGAAGCTTCAGGGGCATTCCGCGCGGGTCGCAGACCCGGCGCTCAACCCTATTGCATCGTTATTCCCCCACCGAACATCACTGGCCGGCTGCACATTGGTCATGCCCTCAACAATACGCTTCAGGACATTCTCGCGCGGTTTGAACGAATGCGGGGCAAGGATGTCCTTTGGCAGGTCGGGACGGATCACGCCGGCATCGCTACACAGCTTATCGTGGAGCGTCAGCTGGCCGAGAGGCAACAGAGCCGTGTTGCCTTGGGCCGCGAGAAATTTCTGGAAGCGATTTGGAAATGGAAAGACGAATCTGGCGGCGCCATCGTGCAACAACTTCGCAGACTCGGCGCTTCGGCTGACTGGTCCCGAGAGCGTTTCACAATGGACGAGGGGCTGTCGCGCGCCGTCATCAAAACATTCGTTGAATTGCACCGACAAGGTCTTATCTACAAAGACACGCGTCTGGTAAATTGGGACCCACGTTTGCAGACCGCGGTCAGCGATCTCGAGGTCGAAAGCATCGAGGTCAAGGGACGCCTTTGGTACATCAAATATCCCATAGATAACGAGCCGGGACGCTACATTACGGTGGCAACCACACGTCCGGAAACCATGCTGGGCGATACGGCGGTTGCAGTTCATCCGGATGACGAACGCTACAAGCAGCTCATTGGCAAGAAGGTTATGCTGCCGCTCGCTCATCGGATAGTCCCCATCATCGCCGACGAACATTGTGACCCGGAGAAGGGTACCGGCGCCGTGAAGATCACGCCCGGACACGACTTCGACGATTTCGAAGTCGGGCGGCGACACAGTCTTCCGCTGATCAACATTCTCAACAAGGATGGGACGCTCAATGAAAACGTACCGCAAGCCTATCGCGGACTGGATCGAGAAGCGGCACGCGAGACTATTGTGGCAGATCTGGATGCGCTCGATTTGATAGATCGCGTCGACTCGATCACCCATGCCATACCGCACGATGAAAAGACAAAGACTGTCGTGCTCGAACCATTCATGACGGAGCAGTGGTACCTCAATGTGACTCCACTGGCCGAAAAAGCCATTGCAGCAGTCGAAACCGGACGCACGCGATTTGTCCCGGACAATTGGGCCGGCGTCTATTTCAACTGGATGCGGAACATCCACCCCTGGTGCATATCGCGCCAACTTTGGTGGGGACACCAGATACCGGCGTGGTACGACGACGAAGGTCAAGTCTATGTCGCCGAGTCCGAAGACGAGGCGCGCAAGCTCGCTGGCGGCAAGAGCCTTCGCCGGGATCCCGACGTGCTCGATACCTGGTTCTCGTCCGCGCTGTGGCCATTCTCCACACTGGGATGGCCCGACGAAACGCCTGAGTTGAAGCGCTTCTATCCCACGTCTGTGCTGGTCACCGGCTTCGACATCATCTTCTTTTGGGTTGCCCGAATGATGATGATGGGCCTTTGGTTCCGCGATGATGTTCCGTTCAAGACCGTTCTGATTCACACGCGTGTGCTCGATGAAAAGGGCACGAAAATGTCCAAGACAAAAGGCAATGTCGTCGATCCACTCGACCTGATTGACGAGTTCGGTGCGGACGCGCTGCGTTTCACGCTTGCACTCGCCGCGGGCCAAAGCCGCGACATGCGCATAGGACCGTCACGTGTCGAAGTGAACCGAAATTTCGGCACCAAGCTCTGGAACGCGGCGCGTTTCTGCGAACTGAACGATTGCCGGACACAGGCAAATTTTGCTCCGGCCATGGTCAAGCTGGTTGTCAATCAGTGGATTGTCGCGGAAGTGGCCAAAGCGTGCGACACGGTGCAGAACTTCCTCGTTGATCTCCGTTTCAACGAGGCTGCGGGCTCCGTCTACCACTTCGTCTACGATATCTTTTGCGACTGGTACTTGGAGATCACCAAACCGATCTTCGCGGGCGGCGATGCGACCGCCATTTTTGAGACGCGGGCCACAGCCGCTTGGGCCCGCGACACGTTGCTCAAGTTGTTGCACCCCTTCATGCCGTTTATCACGGAGGAACTGTGGGCGCTCACAGGTACTGATGGGGGCCGTGCCGCTCTTCTGATAAATGCTGAATGGCCTTCCGTGACAGTGCCGTCGGAATTCGAAAATGCACGTTTGGAGCTCGACTGGGTCATAAGTCTTGTCAAAGGTGTTCGTTCGATCCGCGCCGAAATGAATGTGCCTCCAAGCACGCGAATGGCTCTCCTTGTGAAAGACGCGAGTGAGGAGACAAGCGAGCGGCTTTTTCGGAACCTAGAAGTCGTCCGGCAACTCGCTCGACTGGACCGCGCAGAAGTATCGGACGGCTTTCCGAAGGGCACGGCGCTATTCGTGCTTGGAGAAGCCACGATCGGTCTGCCCCTCGGCGATGTCATCGATTTCGGCAAGGAACGCACACGCCTCGAGCGCGAATTGAAGAAAACCGAGGACGAAATCGCGCGCGTCGACGGCAAGCTGTCAAATGAGCAATTCGTCGCAAAAGCGCCCGAGGACGTGTTGTCGGAGCAACGCGATAAGCGCCGCGAGGCGGTTGAAATGGCTGCGCGGCTCAAGGACGCGATCGCACGACTGGCATAGTGCAGCCCGCGCCGATAGGTTTGGAACTAGTGAAGCCACGAGAAGCAAAAATGACGACATTCGACAAGTCGAAACTCCCGTCTCGCCACGTCACGGAAGGACCGGAGCGGGCGCCGCACCGTTCCTACTACTATGCTATGGGCCTCACTGAGACAGAGATTCATCGGCCGTTTGTCGGCGTCGTATCCTGCTGGAACGAGGCTGCACCCTGCAACATCGCGTTGATGCGCCAGGCGCAGGCAGCCAAGAGAGGCGTTAAGGACGCCGGCGGCACGCCCCGCGAGTTTTGCACCATCACGGTGACCGATGGCATCGCAATGGGTCATGAGGGCATGAAATCATCGCTCGTCTCGCGCGAGGTCATCGCCGACTCCGTCGAGCTCACCATGCGCGGCCATTGCTATGACGGGCTCGTCGGTATTGCTGGCTGCGACAAGTCGTTACCGGGCATCATGATGGCGATGCTGCGTCTCAATGTGCCGAGCGTGTTCCTCTATGGCGGCTCGATCATGCCCGGCAAAGTCAAGGGCAAGGACGTGACGGTCGTCGACATCTTCGAAGGCGTCGGACAATTCTCTGCCGGCAAGATGCCTGAATGTGATCTGGACGAACTCGAACGTCATGCTTGCCCCGGCGCGGGAGCCTGCGGCGGCCAGTTCACCGCCAACACAATGGCGTGCGTCGCCGAAGCAATCGGGCTTGCTTTGCCTTACTCTTCGGGTCCGCCCGCAGTCATTCTCTCGCGCGATGACTATGCATTGAAGGCCGGGCAGGCGGTCATGGACTTGCTTGCGAAGAATATTCGTCCTCGCGCCATCGCCACCCGAAGGGCATTTGAGAATGCGGCCATGGTAGTGGCTGCCACCGGTGGTTCGACCAATGCGGCATTGCACCTTCCGGCGATGGCGAACGAAGCGGGCATCAAGTTCGATCTTTTCGATGTTGCCGAGATCTTCCGGAAGACGCCCTACCTCGCGTCGCTCAAACCCGGCGGCCAATATGTGGCCAAAGACATGTGGGAAGCTGGCGGTGTGCCAATGTTGATGCGGGCTCTACTCGATGGTGGTTACCTGCACGGCGAGTGCATGACCGTAACGGGAAAAACCGTCGCCGAAAATCTGAAGGACGTGAAATTCAATCGCGATCAGAACGTGATGCGCGATACGACCAATCCCTTGGCGCCGACCGGAGGCGTCGTGGGCCTTACCGGCAACCTCGCTCCCGAAGGCGCCATCGTGAAGGTCGCCGGCCTCAAGCACACGCATCACCGTGGGCCGGCTCGGGTGTTCGACTGCGAGGAAGATGCGTTCGCCGCGGTGCAGCGCCACGACTACAAGGAAGGCGATGTCATCGTTATTCGCTACGAGGGCCCGAAAGGCGGGCCGGGCATGCGCGAGATGCTGTCGACGACCGCTGCGCTGTACGGACAGGGCGTCGAGAACATTGCTCTCATCACCGACGGCCGCTTTTCCGGCGCGACCCGCGGTCTGTGTGTCGGACATGTTGGCCCCGAGGCAATGGACGGCGGACCGATCGGGCTGCTCAGAGACGGCGACGTTGTTGTGATTGACGCGGACAAAGGCACCCTGAACGTCGAACTATCTGCTTCCGAGTTATCCGACCGACGGAAGTCATGGAAGCCTAAAGCGCCCTCATTCAAAACCGGCGCTCTGGCCCGCTTTGCCAAGAATGTCGGACCAGCCCGCGAAGGAGCCGTGACTACGCCGGGCGCGAAGGACGAAGTGAGATGTTACGCCGACATCTGACGATCGCGTGACAACTAGCCGAAGATTGTCTTCTCGTCGCCGAACCAAAGAGGCGAGCGCGGCAGGTCGATAAATTTTCTCTCGTCCTCGAGAAGTTCGAGACCCGCCGCCTGACGTTCGGGCGAGGGATTGCCGAGAACATCGTCGATGGAATCCCACCACAGCTCCGCGACGCCGTCATACATCTCGGGTCCCATGCGTGTGCCTCGGATTCCTTCATTGGCGGGATGCGAAAGCGAGTGCATTTGCACATAGCGCTTGATGCGAAGCACCTCGCGATGCTTGGCGACAAGCGGCGCATGCTTTTCGTACCAGTATTTCTGGAATTGTTCGCGCGTCAGGCTGGGCAATCGGTGCAAACAGAAGGTGAGCTTGATCATCTCCGATTTCTCCCGGGATGTCGGTGTCGATGCCAGGAGACGCACAATATCTCCTCCCTTGCAAAAACAACGCAAGAGTTGGGTTTGACAGTTCTCCTTTGTGTTTATGGGTTCGTCGGTTCCGGTCGTGACGCCGCTCTCATCTGTGGTAGAAATCGTTAGCGTAGCGAATCCCAGCCGCTGGGAGGGATAAATGTCGGTTCAACTGAAGATCAACGGCAAGATGTACAATTTGGACGTCGAACCGGATGCACCTCTGCTGTGGGTGATCCGCGACGAAGTCGGACTGACAGGCACGAAATTCGGTTGCGGCATCGCTCAGTGCGGCGCCTGTACTGTTCACGTCAACGGCAACGCCCAACGCAGTTGCGTCACGCCGGTCAGCGCTGTCGTCGGTGCGGAGATCACAACGATCGAGGCAATCGGCGAGAATGGGCTATCGCCGGTTCAGCAGGCGTGGATCGATCACCAGGTGCCGCAATGCGGCTACTGCCAGTCCGGCATGATCATGGCCGTGAGTGCGTTGCTCAAAACGAATCCGCATCCCAGTGATGACGACCTTGCCGCCGCGGTGACCAACATCTGCCGATGTGGCACTTATCCGCGGATCAGAAACGCGGTCCGCGCCCTCGTTAGCGAGAAGGGGTGACTGCCATGACCTCGACACGCAGAATGGTCGTCGTGGGCGGTCTCGGGACCGCCGGTGCACTGGTGGTGGGCTACGCACTTTGGCCGAGCCATCGACTTGAACGTGCAAATGCACTCGCGGCAAAGCCGAGCGAGAAGTTTATCAATAACTGGATCAAGATCGCGTCTGACGACACGGTTACTGTAGTTGTTCCTCACTGTGATATGGGCACGGGCATCTTCACGGCGTTGCCGCAAATGGCGGCCGAAGAGCTCGACGCGGACTGGAGCAAGGTGAAAGTCGAAGCCGCTCCGTCCGATCCCTTGTTTGCCAATGGCCCTCTTGGCGAAGGATTTATCCTTCTGACCCAGGGAATGACGCGCGACAGCCTTCCGGCGTTCCTCCGCGGCACTGTCGACAACTCCTTTCGGACGGTCGCTGGTTTCATGAATTTGCAAGTCACTGGCGGCTCATCGGCCGTTCGTGCCACTGGCGTCTTCGGCATGCGCGTTGCGGGCGCAGCAGCGCGTGAAATGCTCGTCAAGGCGGCCGCGGCACGATGGAACGTCGATGCCGGCGGCTGCACGACGAAGTCGAACCGAGTGCTGCATGCGCAGTCCGGGAGGAGCCTGGGCTATGGCGAACTCGTCGCCGATGCTGCGACCTATACTCCATCGTCGAATCCAACATTGAAATCTCGAAACCAATACACTCTCGTCGGAAAATCGATTGCCCGCGTCGACATTCCCAAGAAGGTCAACGGAACAACGACCTATGGAGTCGACGTCAAGCTGCCGGGCATGGTGTATGCCGCCATACGCATCGCGCCCGTTTTCGGCAGCAAGCTCGCATCAGTCGATACCGGTGCTGTCGCCGGCCGCAGAGGCGTACTCAAAGTCGTGAAACTCGACGATGCGGTCGTCGTGGTCGCGGATCGCTTTTGGCGTGCGCGTGATGCTGTTGCCGCCCTGAACCCGGTGTTCAATTCCGTCGCGGACGACAGCGTCAATTCTGCGCAACTGAAATCACGGCGTGTGACGGCTCTTGCAGGAGCTGACCTCAAGAAGGACAAGACGATTGGCAACGGCGCCGATGCTCTCAATGGCGCGCGCATGATCGAGGCGACCTATACGGTGCCCTATCTCGCGCATGCGACCATGGAGCCGATGAACGCGACCGCCGTATTCAAAGATGGCGGGCTGGAAGTCTGGTCGGGCACCCAAGACGGACTTGGCGCACGCGCGTTCATCGCCAAGACGGCGAACTTGCCGCTCGAAAAGGTTACGTTCCATCTCCTTCCTATGGGCGGCGGGTTTGGACGCCGGTTGCCAGGCTTCTTCAACTTCCTCGAACACGCTGTGCGCGCCGCGATGGCAATACCGGGCATACCGGTGAAGCTGATCTATACGCGCGAACAGGACATGCAGCACGACTACTATCGCCCTAACGTGATGAATCGCATGCGCTCGACTCTTGACGCGAAAGGCATGCCGGTCGCCTGGGTCAGCGACTACACGACGGATAGCGGCCCCAATGGCGAAGCCCACATCGTCTACGGTGTCGCAAACCAGGCATATCGCACTGCCCAAGTCGCGACGCACGTTCCTGTCGGCCCATGGCGCAGCGTCGAAGCGTCATGGCACGGATTCTTTGTGGAATCCTTCGTCGACGAACTTGCTCATGCTGCCAAAATCGATCCGCTGGCCTATCGCCGTGCTTTGCTCGCCAATGCTCCACGCCATCTCGCCACCTTGAACCTCGCCGCCGAAAAGGCTGGTTGGGGTTCTCCCGTTCCAGCCGGCAAAGGGCGCGGCATTGCGATGTTCGAAAGCTTCGGCACGGTAGTCGCCGAGGTGGCCGACGTCACGGTTGGAAGCGACGGCGCACTTAAAGTCGACCGAATCGTATCTGCCGTCGATGCCGGCATGAGCGTCAATCCGGACGGCCTCAAGGCACAAATCGAGGGTGCGATCATCTATGGCCTTACCGCCGCCCTCAACGGTGAGATCACGATCGAGAAGGGCGCCGTCGTGCAGGCAAACTTCCCGGACTATGAAATGATTCGACTGGCGACTTGTCCGCAAATCGAAATCTATTTGCACGAGAGCGACGGCGCAGTCGGCGGGGCAGGGGAGCCGGGCGTGCCGCCGACCGCTCCTGCCGTGGCCAACGCGATCTTTGCCGCAACCGGGGTTCGCGTGCGCGATCTGCCGATAAAAAATCACAATCTCACGGTTGCTTTGCGTTAAGCGCGCGACTTTGCCGCCTCATTCGCCGCCACCGCTCACCGGCGCGGGCGGCGCTTGCTTGCGTGCGTCCTGAACGGTCTGCATCAAGCGTAGCGCGTTACCGCTCCAGATCTTCTGCAGATCGTCTTCCTTGTATCCCTCCCTCAACAAGCGCGCCGTGATCTTCCAGTTGCTGGCACAGTCGTCCATCCCGATCACGCCACCACCGCCGTCCCAGTCTGCACCAACGCCAACATAGTCCGGACCGACGAGCTTCAAGGCGTGCAGCATGTGCGCCATGTAGTCGTCGAATGTGGCGCGCGGCTCGGGATACTTGGCGCGTATTTCGCGCATTCGCGCTGCGGCGGTCGCCACTGCTTTGGTGGCATCCGCCGGCGAAAGTGAATAGAGCCCACGCAGCGACGCAAAGACAGCAGTTTGCGCCTTATCGCGTTCCGGGTTGGGCGGAACCGTGACCAGGTAGGAATTGTAGGAGTTGATCTGAATCACTCCGCCCGTTGCGGCGAGTCTTTTCAACCGGTCATCGTCGATATTGCGCGGATGATCGTGCACGGCGCGACAACCCGAGTGAGACAGGATGATCGGCACCTTCGATTGCGCGACCATCTGATCGAAGACATCGTCTGAGGAGTGCGACGCGTCCAGGATGATGCCGAGCTCGTTGGCGAGCGCGACGAAGTCGTGCCCCATCGGGCTCAAGCCGTTCCATGTTTTGCCCTTTGGATCCGTCGCAGAGTCGCCAAGTTGGTTGTTCGCGAAGTGAACGGGCCCCGCCATGCGCACGCCAAGGGCATAGAAGCTCCTCAGCAATGTGACGTCATTGGCGAGCGGATAGGAGTTTTCGATGCTCTGAAAAACGACTCGCTTCTTCTTGGCTGCGATGTGCGCGGCATCAGCGGAAGCGAAGGCAAGTTCGAAGTGCGCTGCGTTCTTCGCCACCATTTCGCGGATCGCAGCCGCACGGACGAGAGCATAGTCGCGCGCCGCCATCATGCCCTCGGGCGTCAATGGCCCTTGTGGCGTGTAGATCGCGAAGAAGCCGCCATCCAAACCGCCCTCGACCATTCGGGGATAGTCGACCTGCGAAAAGTCTGCGTCGAAACCGTGTCGCTTCATCATATCCCAGCCCGGACGGGCGAAGGTCATCGGAGTGTCCAGATGGGTGTCGAGACAGAGCAACTGCTCATGCAGCGCACGCGCATCGGTATCCCGGTCGGAGCGGACTCTCCCGATCGCAGGTACCGCAGCAAGCGCCGTGCCTGTGGCAAGGAATAGGCGTCGCGAAATCATGACAGATAGTCCTCGTGATCTATGACCATGCAAACCCTTGCTGGGCGCGGGTACAAGTCCAAAAGCAGAAGAGCCGGTCCGCCCCAGCCGCAGCGCCGGGAGCAATCTTAAAGCTTTGTACCTGGCCGACGCACCGACTAGACCGCGCAATCTGCAACGTGATAGGCGAAGCTGACGGCGTGATGAATCAGTCCTCGACTGGATGGGTGGCTGAGTGGTTGAAAGCACCGGTCTTGAAAACCGGCGGGCCTGCAAGGGTCTCGTGGGTTCGAATCCCACCCCATCCGCCAACGAGAAACTCTCAGAAGCGATGCCGAATGCCGATGCCAATCACTGAATTTTCGTCTGCGTCCAAAGTGTAAATCCCCCAAGCGCCCGAACGGTGGAAGGTGCGGATTTCGACATCCCAATTGGGCGCATTCGGAATGCCGATGGCCAACTCGACAGAAACATAGTTCAGCAAGGCCTTCTTGCTACCCCATTCGAAGCGGGGATATTGCTGAGGTGCGTTCGTCGTGTACGAAGGGCCGGTATAAAACGCGAAGGACGTCGGGAGACTTTCCGACCAAGGGAAGTGGTCAAATTCCAGTCCCAACCCCAACGCAGCGGTGTTGTAGGTGTGGCCCAAGAAGTGCTGGGTGATTTGGCCTTCGCCATTTAGACTCCAACCCCAGCCTAGGTACGCGAGCTTTCGGTCTACGGCCAGCCCAACCATGGTGTCTGCCCAATGGAAGCGACCCGCCACAACCTCGGTAAAAATGTAGTTCGTTGACGGTCCTGCATATAGCGATACTGACCACTTCGGTTCACTGGCATTTGCAATTGCCGGTATGCTCGCAAGAGTAATGCAAGCAGCCTTCAACATCAGTCGGTTCATTGTGGACACCGCCGTCGACCCACAACGTCTTAACCCCCACAATGGTTCAAATGGTTCTTGTTAAACTGTTCGTGTCCTGTCGACGATGATGGGTTTCGACGGCAGTGTCGTGCGGATCAACAATGCAGTCGCGAACTTCGATTCTGGGATACATTGTGGGATAGTAGCGGCGCGCTAATTTACGAATCATAGTCAAAAATACGAGGGCAAATTGGGGGCACCCCATCGGGCCGGAAGTATGTTTTGAGTCAGGACGAACTCGCACAAATATCGTCCAAGAAAATCGCTTAGATTGTGGGCGTACGAAGAACTGGGGATCAGGGCGAACGGATGTGGCGGCTTGGCGAAGTCGGGTACGAAGCACTTGTGGCCCTTACATTGTTGGCCCTCGCGTTTTCACTCGCTCATCTGGTGATCGTGAAGCGAAATCTCACCAAGCCGATGCCTTGGTACGTTTTGCTGCTCCCCTGGTTGTTCCTTGATAAGGACTCGTTGACGCCAGTCGGCATGAAGCATCTCGGCCAATGCATCAAATGGGTCACGCTGACGTACGCGCTTTGTCTCCTTTTCTTCATTCCTTGGAACTAGGTTTGCAAAAAAAGCGGCGCCCGAAGACGCCGCTTGCAATCACACGACTAGGATAGGAAGTCGGCGCTAGCCAGAGCTTACTTTCCCGTCGTTTCCTTCATCGCATGGTGGTGATGATGGCGATGATGGCGGTGATGTCCGCGCATCATATGGTGTTCCGGAGGCGGCATCTTATCGAGTCGATCGTTGGCGTTTTGCGCCGCTGCGGCCGCCGCGCGGGCAGCACTGTCAGCTGTGTCTGCAGCGCTTTGCGCTCTTTGCGCAGCCGTCATCGCCGAGGCGGCATCCGCTTTGGCTGAGTCCGCTGTCGCCTGCGCGTGCTCGACAGATTCTCGCGTGGCACATCCGCTGAGCAGCAGGCCGGCGCCAAACAATGCGATCAAGGGAGTCTTCATCAAAATGCGTCGCATTCGTCATTCCTCCTAGAATGCGATCTCAAGGAGATGGCGATGGCCGAAGTCCTTTAGATCAACGGTTCATTTGCAAATCAGGACGTTTTCACTTGGTATAACAAGGATTTACCAAGGCACTACTCCCGCCATGGTAAACAGGGAACTCGCCCGGAACGCACTTACATCGATCCGGTTCCATACCCCAGCAACTTTTTTGTGCGGGATTGTGACCGGCTCCGATGCGAACTTCGTGCAAGCGCGACGTCGCCCCTCGGTCTGGCGCCGAGTTCGGCATTCTCGTGACTAGTTGGGCTTCGACGAATCTGGCTTATCGTCGCCGTGCTTCTTTGTCGTCAAGAGCAATGACGGCAGCTTGAAGAGATCGCGACCAAACTGGTCGGCCCAGCGCACTAGGCGACCAGCCCATTCGTCCGGCTGCGATGGCGTCCGATCACGCGCAGGCTCTTCGACCACGACAGCCTCGACGTACGCGGTTGCCTTCTGGACCTTTTTCAGTGCGATCGCATTTTGCAAGACCGCGGCAGCGACATCGCGACGGATCATGGCGTGTGTTCGCGCATTGTCTTGACGAACACCGTCGAGCGCGACGAGTTCTTGTCCGAGGTGCGCCATGCGATGAAAGCCCGCGCTCAGTCGCGCGACCGTGAGCCAAAGAGGCTCGGGCTCAGCAGCATCAACCGCGTTAATCGAGTTGTTCATGGCGCAGCCTGCGTTTTCACGCCGCCGACGCTATGGCAATTAAGCTAATGCGCAGTAAATGGCCGGTGATATTTGCTGGACGGTTCGACCTCCGGCGAACCGATCAATCCATAGACATAGTAATCTTTGACCGTTGGCCCACAACATTGGCTATCGTTTGCCATAACGCGTTCTTTACGGTTGTGCTGTGTAGTAGCCCGAAATTTGGGTTGTGCGCTTCGCATGTCGTTATCGGATCGAAATCAAAACGGAGTCCGTCTTCCCCGCGGCGAACGGCGCGCGCGGCAACGCGCACCCGTCGGCGTCAAGGGCAAAATCTTCTTTCCCGAACGCAAGTGGGAAGAGGAATGCGTCGTGAGTGATCTTTCGCCTGATGGCGCAGGCCTCAAATCTTCCTGCTCAGCCGCGATCGGAGCACTCGCCGTCCTCTACGTGGACGGGCTTGGGCGCTTCGAAGGAAAGATCGTGCGTCATGACAGGCTCCGTCTAGGCGTCAAATTCGACTTCTCCGAAGTGAAGCGAGAACGCCTCGCGCAAATGATCACCGACTATGTCGAGCGCGGTGAAATCAGATCGACCAGTGTGCGTACGCGTTCACGGTTGACCGGCAGTCATGTCTTGCATCAATTCATCCTTCCATCCGGACAGTCGCGCGACTGCGAGATCGTCGACATCGCACTCAGCGGTGCTTCGCTTCGTACTGACGTGCGCCCGCCGGTCGGCGAGACGATCATGTTCGGTAAGACGACGGCCGTCGTGGTGCGCCACACCAAGTGCGGCATTGCAGTTTCCTTCCTGGACAACTCCGAACGCGAACTCGCTACCGCCAGCGAAGCGTAGTCGACTGACCCCTGCGTTGTGGCTCCGCGCGGGGTGGACTAAACTGGTCTTTGCTTCAACTCTGATTCGACTGAATGATTCGGACAGCCCGCACCACTGCCGCCGTCACGGTTCTTGCTGCGCTCGCAGCGGGCTGCGCAACCGGCCCCGAGGACAACACTGTTACCGTCCCCCCGAATGCCGGCGTCTACAAAGTGGGTGCGCCCTACCAGATCGGTGACACCTGGTATTATCCGAGCGAACAGCCCGACTATGACGAGACCGGCATCGCATCCTGGTATGGACCAACTTTCTATGGCCGATCCACCGCCAACGGCGAACACTTCGATGCCGATGCGCTGACTGCGGCACACCGCACGCTGCCTATGCCCGTCAATGTGCGCGTGACCAACCTCGACAATGGCAAGTCACTGATCGTTCGCGTCAACGATCGTGGACCCTTCGCCAAGGGGCGGATCATCGATCTGTCGGAACGCGCGGCAACCTTACTTGGCTACAAGCAGCAAGGTACTGCTCGCGTCCGTGTGACCTTCGTGAGCCGCGCCGACCTGAAGAGCGGCTACCCTTCCTCTGAAGCGCCGCCGGAGATTGCATCCGCCGTGCAAGCGGCTCCCACCGGCAGGATCGTCGCCAACGACCTCGAACCCATCCCCGGCGCGACGACCCTGCCTCCGGCTCAGCCGGCGCAACTTCCATCGCCTCCTGTTCGCACGGCGGACACGGCAGTCGCGACGCAGCCGACCGGCATCGTCACGACCGTGCCAGTCCCGGCTGTAACGCACCTCTACGTCCAGGCGGGAGCTTTCAGTTCTTATTCCAACGCATTGCGCCTGCAGGCGAGGCTGGGGGCAGGAATACAGATCTCCACGATCATGCAAAACGGCCAAAAGCTCTACCGCTTGCGATTGGGACCATTTGACGAGGTGGGCGAAGCCGACAGGGCGTTGGCCCGGCTGAGCAGCCTTGGTAGTAACGACGCGAGAATCGTGGTCGATCAGTAAGCGGCATTCGACAGGAGCCCTGTTCATGATCCATCGCCTGATTGGCGCGTTTTTTGTCATTTGCTTCGGACTGGGCCTTTCGACGGCGCAAGCTGACATCACGACCACCGCCAATCATGCGCTGTTGATGGATGCGCAATCCGGCGAGGTGCTTTGGCAGAAGGACGCTGAGACTCCGATGCCGCCGGCATCGATGAGCAAGCTCATGACGCTCGAGCTTCTGTTTCAGCGGATCAAAGATCACCGCGTAAAGCTCAACGATACCTTTCCGGTATCCGAGCGCGCCTGGCGGGAGCGCACCGGATCCGAGTGCTTCGTCAATATCGGCGACCGCATGACGGTCGAGAGTCTCATTCAATGCATTATCATCGTTTCGGGCAATGACTCGACCATCGTTGTCGCCGAGGCGCTGGGCGGCACGGTCGAGGGCTTCGTCACGATGATGAATGCGCGCGCGCGCGAGCTCGGCCTGACGCAGTCCCACTTCGTCAATCCCGACGGACTCGATGTCCCGCCGGGCCAGGCAATGTCGGCGCTCGATCTCGCAAAGCTCGCGCGACACATCATCTACACTTATCCGGACCTCTATCATTATTTCGGCGAGAAGGATTTCGTGTGGAGCAATATCCACCAGCCCAATCGCAATCCACTTCTGTTCAACACACCCGGCGCCGACGGCCTCAAGACCGGCCACATCGAAGCGTCGGGCTACGGCCTGGTGGGCTCGGCCATCCGCGACGGCCGACGGATCATCGTCGTCCTCAATGGATTGGCCTCGGAGAAAGACCGTGCCGATGAGGGCGCGCGCCTAATCGAGACCGGCTTTCGCGAGTTTCGCCGCTATCAAATTTTCAGGCCTGGCGACAGCGTTGCCGAAGCCGACGTCTTTGGCGGCAGCGACAAGACCGTGTCGTTGACGGTGAAGACTCCTGTGGCGGTAACGCTGCAGGTGGACTCGCGGCCCGGCATGAAAGTCGCGGTGCACTACAACGGCCCGCTTGCCGCGCCGATTGCGCAAGGCCAACAAGTGGGCACCTTGTCGGTGACCGCGCCGGATTTTCCCGGCATGACGACCCCGCTCTACGCCGCCCATGATGTGTCCAAGGTCGGACTCTTTGGACGCATGATGCTCGGCATCCGTGCACTGTTCGGCGGCAATTCGTGACAGCGGTGGGGCGCTTCATCACGCTTGAGGGCGGGGAGGGCGCGGGAAAATCCACGCAAGCGAAAAAACTTGCGGCAGCTCTGAAGAAACGCGGAATCGCATGCGTCACGACGCGCGAGCCCGGCGGTTCGCCCGGAGCCGAGGAAATCCGCGAACTCATCGTTCACGGCGAGAAGGGCCGCTGGGACCCGATCACCGAGACGCTCCTCATCTTTGCGGCGCGCGCCGATCATGTCGCGCGCACCATCAAGCCGGCACTCGTGCGCAAGAGGTGGGTGATCTGCGACCGCTTCACAGACTCGACCTTTGCCTATCAAGGCGCGGGCAGGGGGTTGGCGCGCGAGACGATCCGCAGGCTCGACGCCATCGCGTTGCATGACTTTCACCCCGATCTCACTTTCATTCTGGACCTTCCCGTCAAAGCCGGTCTCGCTCGCACCACGAAGCGTCAACACGGAGCGACCCGTTTCGAAAATTTCGACATCGACTTCCATGAGCGGCTGCGCCGCGCCTTTCTCGACATTGCCAAGCGCCAGAAGCAGCGTTGCGTCGTCATCGCTGCCGACATGGACGCCGACGACGTCTTCGCCGCGATATGGCAAGTGGTCACCAAACGGTACAAACTCTGAGCATGGCCAAACGCACGCGCAGCGAAGAGATCGTCGAGACCGATCGCATCGAAGGGTTTGCGCATCCGCGCAAAACCGCCCGGTTGGTCGGCCACGCTTGGGCGCTCTCGCGCATATCGCGCGCCATCAGAAGGGGGCGCCCACCGCAGGCCTGGCTCATCAGCGGTCCGCCTGGTGTCGGCAAGGCAACGCTTGCCTATCACATGGCGCGTTACGTTCTTGCCTTCGGTGCGACTGAGCGCGGACCTGCCGATCTGTCGGTTCCTGAGCGCGATCCGAATGCCGTCCAAATGGCGGCCGCGTCTCATCCCGGTCTCCTGGTTCTGAAACGCGGCCTCAATCCCGACACCGGTAGGCTGATGAACGTGCTCTCGGTCGACGTCGTGCGGAGCCTCGCCGGGTTCTTCGGCATGACGTCTGCTTCCGGCGGCTGGCGCATCGCCATCGTCGATACCGCCGACGACATGAACGACAACGCTGCCAACGCGCTCTTGAAAATGCTTGAGGAGCCGCCGGCACGCGCCATGCTGATCCTGCTCAGCAACGTCCCCGGTCGTCTCCTTCCCACCATTCGCTCGCGCTGTCAGAAGGTGGCGCTGCGGCCGCTCGATACTGCACTCGTCGAAACGGAGCTGGCGCGGCTTCTTCCCGACATCAGTCCGAAGGAGCGCGCGGCGCTGGCGCGCCTCTCCGGCGGCTCGATCGGTCTCGCCGCACAGCTTTCCGGCGGTGACGGCGTCATGCTTGCGAACGAGGCGGACAGGTTGCTCAGCTTGCTCGCGCGGCCTGACGTCTCGGCCATCCTGTCCCTGGCGGACAAGGTGGCGCGCGTAACCGACGGACTCGATTCATTCGGAATGTTCCTACGCCAAGCACTTGTCGAGCGCATTCGCGCCAAGGCCGTCGCCGACAATTCCCACCTCGATCGCTGGGTCGATTGCCTCAACGCGCTCGAGGAAAGCTTCCTGCGCTCCGAAACCCTGTACCTCGAGCCGCGCCAGACAGTGCTGAGCGCAGCCCGCACGTTGGCGTCGACGTCGCGGCGCGCCGGAGCGTTGTGATGCTCGTCGATTCCCATTGCCATCTCGACTTTCCCGATTTTGCCTCCGAACTCGACGCAGTAGTGACGAGGGCACACGCGGCGAATGTCGGCATCTGCGTCAGCATCGGCACACGTATGGACGGCTTTCCCCGCGTGCGCGAGATCGCTGAACGCTTCCCGGACGTGTGGTGCTCCGTCGGCGTTCATCCGCACGAGGCGGAAAAGGAATTGCTCGACACGCCCGAAGTGCTGATCCAGGCGACACGTCATCCCAAGGTCGTCGGCATCGGCGAGACCGGGCTCGACTACTACTACGAGCACAGTCCCCGCGCGCAGCAGGTCGCCAATTTTCGCACACACATCGCCGCGGCGCGACAAACCGGCCTGCCGTTGATCGTGCACACAAGAGATGCGGAGGACGAAACCATCGCCATCCTCAGCGACGAGATGGCGAAGGGCCGCTTCACCGGCCTCATCCATTGCTTCACCGGCACGAAGCGCCTGGCGGACGCCGCACTGGAGCTTGGCCTCTACATTTCCGCGTCGGGCATCGCAACGTTCAAGAAGTCCGACGAACTGCGCGCCGTGTTGAAAGACGTTCCGCTGACGCGCCTTCTGGTCGAAACCGACTCGCCTTATCTCGCGCCGATGCCGATGCGCGGCAAACGCAATGAGCCCGCCTTCGTCCGCCACACGGCTGCGGCGCTCGCAACGCTCAGGGGCATCAGCGAACGCGAACTCGAAGACGCGACGACGGAGAATTTCCTCCGCTTGTTCACAAAAGTGGTTCCTCCCACGTGACGGATCGCCTGGAAGTCACGATCCTGGGTTGCGGCTCCTCCGGCGGCGTACCGCGCATCGGCGGCCCCGGCGGCCAGGGCTATTGGGGCGCCTGCGATCCCTCGAACCCCAAGAACCGCCGCCGCCGTTGCTCCATCCTTGTTCAACGCCATGCGCCCGCAGGCACCAGCACCGTGCTTGTCGACACTTCGCCCGACATGCGCGAGCAGCTCATCGATGCGCGCATCTCTGGGCTCGACGCGGTGCTGATCACGCATGATCATGCCGATCAGCTGCACGGGCTCGACGACCTGCGCATGGTCGCGATGAACATGCGCCGGCGCGTCGATGTCTTCAGCGACGCCGCCACCTTCGCCGGCGTCATGACGCGCTTCGGCTACTGCTTCGTGCAGCCGACCGGCAGCGACTATCCGCCCATCCTCAACGCGCACCAGATCGCGGAGCCGTTTGCGCCGTTCGCGCTCGGCGGGGCAGGGGGCACCATTCCCGTTCTCGCCTTCCGCATGGGCCATGGGAAAATCGAATCCCTCGGCTATCGCTTCGGTCCGATCGCGTATTCGAGCGATGCCGATACGCTCGACGAGCGGGCCTTCACGGCCCTTGCCGGCGTCGAGTGCTGGATCGTCGATGCGCTACGCTACACGCCGCATCCGAGCCACTCCCATGTCGCGCGCACGCTGGAGTGGATCGAGCGCGTCAAGCCCAAGCGCGCGATCCTCACCAACCTGCATGTCGATCTCGATTACGAAACACTCCGCCGCGAACTGCCGCCCACGGTCGAGCCGGCTTATGACGGCATGACCATTTCGGTCGATCTCTGAAGACGCACTTTCGGGGATATAGCGGAAGTGGTGGTTTGACCGTGACGGTTCAAGAGCCGCCTGGAGTTTTACGCAGAAAGTTTTGAAAAGTTTTCGCGCCGGCGAAGTTATCCTCGCCTTGAGTGCCGCATCGCCAAGTCGAACCCGCATGCGGCCTGGATAAATTCGCGCGAGTGGAGCCGCAGGTGTTGGATAAATTGTCACCACTGAACGACGGCAAATGAAGGATGCGTAATCCGTCTGCAATGGAGGCGGGGCGTCGCGGGAGCAAGCTGCGCTCATTACGCTGTAAGTGATTCCGAGGAGGGGCTCATGATCAGATATCTGGCGCTCACATTCCTTGTCTCCGTTGCGAGCATTTCGACGCTCACGCCAGCCGGCGCGCGCGAAGGATGCGGCCTTGGCCGTCACCGTGGCGTGCTCGGCGCCTGCCACGATAACGCCGCTCCGGTGGTCATCGCACCGCGCGCCGCCGTCGTTGCACCAGGAGCCGCCGCGGTCGTTACGCCCGGAGGCGCGGTGGTGGTCGCGCCGAGAGGCAAGGTCTGCCCAATCGGATGGCACCGCGGCCCATACGGCCACTGCCGGCGTAATTAGCTTCGCGCGTTCGAGTCTTTCACCTTGTCTAATGTGAGGTCGGCGTTTCGCCGACACGCGGCCGACTTCCGCCGAGTAATTTCCCATAATATTACTTATACGAAATAGATTGGCAGGGATTGCGGCCCACGCTGCCGCATAAGTGCCCGAGGCGCTGGCACCTGCCCGCACGGGCGTGTACTGAGCGGACCATGTCCGAGCCTTCCCGCAACATCGCCGCGCTAATCGAGATCATGCGCCGCTTGCGCGACCCCGACGGTGGCTGCCCCTGGGACCAGGAGCAGACGTTCCAGACCATCGCGCCATACACGATCGAGGAAGCCTATGAGGTTGCCGGCGCCATCGAGGACGGCGACTGGAGCGCGCTGAAGGACGAGCTCGGCGACCTGCTGCTCCAGATCGTCTATCACGCGCGCATGGCCGAGGAGCGTGGCCTCTTCCGCTTCGGCGACGTCGTGGAGGCCATCACGGCCAAGATGATCGCCCGCCATCCGCATGTATTCGCCAATGAGATCGTCGCCGACGCCGACGCTCAAACGCTGGCCTGGGAGAGCCACAAGCGCCGCGAGCGCGATGCCAAGCCCGGGAAGCAGGGCCTGCTCGACGACGTTCCGCGCGCCCTGCCCGCGTTGCTGCGTGCGGAAAAGCTTCAGAAGCGGCTGGCAAGCGTCGGATTCGACTGGGATTCAGCCGAACGCGTCTTGGAAAAAGTCGCCGAGGAGGCCGGCGAAATCGTCGCCGCGCGAGCCGAAGGCGCCTCGTCTGCCAAGCTCGAAGACGAAATCGGCGATTTGCTCTTCGTCATCGCCAATCTCGCGCGCCACTTGAAGGTCGATCCGGAGGCCGCGCTCAGATCCACCAACGCGAAGGTCATGCGGCGCTTCGCCTGGATCGAGGCTGAGCTCGCGGACAAGGGCCGGAAGCCGTCCGACGCCTCCCTCACAGAGATGGAAGCCCTCTGGCTCGAGGCGAAGGCGCACACCTGAACTCCACTCGTCATGGCCGGGCTTGACCCGGCCACCCATCACTCACCTCTCGAACGAGTCATTTGGCGCTTAGACACGCGGCGCATGGTTGGCCGCCTCAAGGGCGGCCATGACGAAGGTGTGAGTGGTGTGAACTCTCAGCCCTAGCCTGCTGTTTTGCTTAGAGCATCGTCTGTGAATCGACTCGAGAATCGGCCCACATCCTGTGGATCGATCGCGAGCGTGAGTTCGACGCCCTTCGCCGTGTCGGACCGCTTCAGCACCTGCGCGTGTCGGTAGACCCAGGCCAGGTTGGCGCCGTCGCTATACGGCAAGACCAAGCGGAAGCGAATGTTGGCGCCCGTCAGCTCACGCTCGAACCGCGCCAGCAGCGCAGGCAGCCCGTCGCCGGTGATGGCTGAAACCGCGACCGGACCGTCTGCCTTGCCGTTGGCTGCGAGCAGCCGCGCGCGCACATCCGCTGACAGCAGATCGACCTTGTTCAGAACCTCGACCAGCGGCCGGTCTGTGCCGGCTTCGATTCCAAGTTCGGAAAGCACCGTCAACACGTCCGCCTTCTGCGCCTCGCTCTCGGCATGAGAGACGTCGCGCACATGGGCGATGATGTCGGCCTCGAGCACCTCTTCCAGCGTTGCGCGAAAGGCGGCGACAAGTTCGACCGGCAGATCGGCGATGAAGCCGACCGTGTCGGAGAGGATGGCTTTCGTTCCCTTCGGCAGCTTCAGTCCGCGCATCGTCGGATCGAGGGTCGCGAACAGTAGATCTTTCGCCATGACATCGGCGGCAGTCAGCGTGTTGAACAACGTCGACTTGCCGGCGTTGGTGTAGCCGACGAGTGCGATTACCGGGAACGGCACGCGCTTGCGCGCCTGGCGCTGCAGTCCACGCGTGCGCTTCACGCCCTCGAGTTCGCGACGAATCTTGGCGAGCCGGTCGGTGATGAGACGCCGGTCGGTCTCGATCTGCGTTTCGCCGGGACCGCCGAGAAAGCCGAAGCCGCCGCGCTGGCGCTCAAGATGCGTCCAGCTCCGGACCAGCCGGCTCCTCTGGTAGGTCAGGTGCGCGAACTCGACTTGTAAGCGCCCTTCCCGCGTGCGCGCACGCTCGCCAAAAATCTCCAGGATCAATGCGGTGCGGTCGAGCACCTTCGTGCTCCACGCTTTCTCCAGATTGCGCTGCTGCACCGGTGAGAGTTGCGCGTTGACGATGACGACTTCCGGCTCGAAGGCGCGTGCATCGCCGGCGAGCTCATCGACCTTGCCGCTGCCGATGAGCGTCGCAGGTGTCGGACGCACCAGCGGAACGATCTTAGTCGCGACGACCTTGAGCCCGATCGCCGCGGTGAGCCCGATCGCTTCTGCCAGGCGCGCATCCGCATCGCGATCCGCACGCGCGCCGGCGGCGCGCGCCTTCGGCTCGACATGCACGACGATCGCCGTGCCCATCGAATCCTTGGAGCCGTTCTCGCCCGCCTTCAGACGGTTTCGGATGCGGCCTGGGCTTCGTCCTGCAACTGGATCGGTCCCAGCGGCATGACCGTCGAGATCGCGTGCTTGTAGACGAGCTGTGCCTGCCCGTCCCGGCGCAGAAGTACGCAAAAATTGTCGAACCACGTGATGTTCCCCTGAAGCTTGACGCCGTTCACGAGAAAGATCGTGACGGCGGATTTGCTTTTTCGGACTGCGTTGAGAAACGTGTCTTGCAGATTTTGTTGTTTTTCGCTCATCGGGGAGTCCCGTTCTTGTGCCTCGCGCCCCTGCGAAGCACTAAACCCAGCATAGTCTGCAGTGCTGCGTTTGCGAAAGGGTTTAGCGCGCCAGTTTTGCCGCAGTGGCGGTAGAGCGGTGTGCATAAAGTTGTTGCACCCGCTTCGTGACGGGCCCCGGTTGCCCCTCGCCGATCGCTTTGCCGTCGATTGCGATCACCGGGATGACGCCGGTTGCTGAGGAGATGAAAGCTTCGCGCGCGTCCGACGCTTCCCCCGGTGTGAATTTGCGCTCGAAAACGCGAAGTTGTGCCTCTGTCGCAGCCTCCAGAATAACGCGCCGGGTGACGCCGGGGAGGATTTCGTGGCTGAGCTGACGCGTCGTGAGGCGTCCTTCGGAGTCGACGATCCAGGCGTTGGTGGAGCTGCCCTCGGTGATGAAGCCGTCGTCATCCACCAGCCAGGCTTCGTAGGCGCCGGTTTTGCGGGCCGCTGTCTTGGCCAGAAGGTTGGGAAGGAGTTGGGTCGTCTTGATGTCGCACCTCGCCCAGCGCTCGTCCGGACGGGTGATGACTTTGATGCCCACCTCCTGGCGGCGCGCAATGCCGTCGGCGCTCAGTTCTCGCACTGTCATGATCAGAGTCGGGCGCATTTCTTCCGTCGGAATCGGATGGTCGCGCCGCGCCGCTCCGCGGGTGACCTGAAGATACAAAAGTCCTGTGCGTGCCCGGTTACGCCGGACGAGCTCCTGCATGACAAGCGCCAGCACATGGCGCGGCATCGGCATGGCCATGCCGATCTCGCCCAGCGAGCGCACCAGCCGATCGAGATGCTCTTCCTGATCGATCAGAAGTCCGTCCGAAATCGCGCAGACTTCATAGATCGCGTCGGCCAGTTGGAGGCCGCGATCCTCAATGTGAACGCCGGCGCGGCCATGCGGCAGATAGCGGCCATCGACATAGGCGATGCGGCCGGCCGGGGCGCGGCCGTTCCAGCCATTTCGTATCACGCGTTGAAGCCTTGTTCTCGGCCGGTTGGACCGACGCCCAGCGACTTGAGCTTGCGATGCAAAGCCGAGCGTTCCATGCCGATGAAGGCGGCGGTGCGCGAGATATTGCCGCCGAAGCGGTTGATCTGCGCCATGAGATAATCGCGTTCGAAAATCTCGCGCGCTTCGCGCAACGGCAGCGAGATGACGAGATCGCCCCTGCCCCCCGAACCCCAAGGCGCATTCGAACCCAGGTCATGCGGAAGGAGATCGGCGGAGATCGCTTGCTCGGCGTCGTCGGTCGCGAGGATCAGCAGGCGTTCCACGATGTTGCGCAGCTGGCGCACGTTGCCGGGCCAGCTATGCGCCTGGAGCACCGCCATCGCATCGTCGCCGACGTCGCGCACCGCGAGTCCCGATGTTGCCGAGAGCCGGTTCATGAAGTGCGAGACCAGAAGCGGAATGTCGTCGCGCCGTTCCGCGAGAGAAGGTACGCGGACCGGCACGACATTGAGACGGTGATAAAGATCCTCGCGGAATGTTCCCGCCGCAATGTCGCCGCGCAGATCGCGCGTCGTCGAGCAGATGACGCGGGCATCGACTTGCACCCGCGTCGAACCGCCGATGCGCGTGAAGGTCTGGTCGACCATGACGCGCAGAATCTTGCCTTGCGTCTCGATCGGCATGTCGGCGACTTCGTCGAGGTAGAGCGTGCCGTTATGCGCGAGTTCGAAGAGACCGGTCTTGCGCGGACCGTCAGCGTCCTCCACGCCGAAGAGCTCGCTCTCGATCCGCGACGGATCCATGGTGGCGCAGTTGATGGCGACGAAGGCGTTGGCCGAACGCCGCGAACGTGCATGGATAAGTCGGGCGGCAACCTCCTTGCCCGATCCCGCCGGCCCAGTGACGAAGACGCGGCTGTTGGTCGGCGCGATTTTCTCGACGGCCTGGCGCAACTGTGAAATTGCGGACGAATTGCCGACCATTTCGGAATCGTCACCGGTCTTGAGCTTGAGTTCTTGGACCTCGCGACGCAGGCGCGCGGCCTCGAGGGCGCGACCCACGACGTGAATGAGCCGATCCGCCTTGAACGGCTTCTCGATGAAGTCGTAGGCGCCCTTCTTGATCGAGGCGACGGCCGTTTCGATCGTGCCATGGCCGGAGATCATCACCAGAGGCAAGTCAGGCTGTTCGCGCTTCAGCACGTCGAGCACCTGGATGCCGTCGAGCTTGCTGCCCTGCAGCCAGATGTCGAGCACAATCAGCTGCGGCCGGCGTTGGCGCACGGCCGCGAGCGCGGCATCGCTGTCGCCGGCGACGCGGGTCTCGTAGCCCTCATCGCGCAGAATGCCGGCGATCAGGTCGCGAATATCCTCCTCGTCGTCGACGATCAGGACCTCAGACGCGATCTGCAATCCGTGCTTGTTCATCCCCAGGCCCTTTTTCCTTTACTTTTTTCTGTCGCGACGGGAAGCGCAGAACGATTTCCGCGCCCCCTATGTCCTTGTCCGCGTCCTGCAACGTGATGTCGCCGCCATGGTCTTCCATGACCTTGCGAACGATCGCCAAACCCAGACCCGTGCCCTTGGCGCGCGTCGTGACATAAGGCTCGGTCAGCCGGTCGCGCTGTTCGTGCGGCAGGCCAACGCCGTTGTCCGCAATTTTGAAACTCACCACGCCGTCGTCGCATGCCAGCGCAATGACGATGCGTCCCGGCGTGCTGTCACCCTTCGCGATGCGCGCGCCGATCGCCTCGCCAGCGTTTTTCAGCACATTTGTCAGGGCCTGCGCAACCAGTCGGCCGTCGCATTCCAGGAAGACGGGATCCTTGGGAGCGCGAATCTCGAACGCAATCTGGGAATGCGCGACGCGCTGCAGAAACACCGCTTGCTGGATGAGTTCCTGCGCATTTTCGCGCCGCATGACCGGCGCCGGCATGCGCGCAAAGGATGAGAACTCATCGACCATGCGCCCGATATCGCCGACCTGGCGGATGATCGTTTCGGTGCATTGGTTGAAGACGTCGGGATCGGTCGTAATCTCACCCGAATATTTTCGCCTGAGACGTTCCGCCGACAACTGGATCGGGGTCAGTGGATTTTTGATCTCGTGCGCAATCCGTCGAGCGATATCACCCCAGGCTGCGGTTCGTTGTGCCGAGACCAGATCGGTGATGTCGTCGAACGTGGCGACGAAGCCGCTGCCATCGGCACCTCGCTCGCTCGACACCTGCACACTCAGCGAACGCGACGTCATCCCGCGCTTGACGGTCACCTCGCCGCTGGACCGGCCCACTGGTTCGGTGATGGCGCGACGGATCAGCGCCGCGAGTTCGGGCACCGCTTCGGCGTAGTTGCGGCCCTCGATCTCTCCCGGCACAACGTTGAGCAGTCGCGCGGCCGCCCGGTTGACGATGGTGATGGCGCCGTCTCCGTCGATACCGACGACCCCCGCGCTCACCCCCGCGAGCACGGCTTCGGTGAAGCGGCGGCGTTCGTCGTTCTGACGGTTGGCGGAAATCAGCGCACTGCGCTGCGCGTCGAGCTGGCCGGTCATGCGATTGAAGGCGCGTCCCAAAAGCCCGACCTCGTCGTCGTCGCGCTCTACCTCGACTTGCGCCTTGAGGTCGCCTTCCGAAACGCGTTCGGCTGCACCGATCAGACTGGAAATCGGTCGCACCAGCCGATTGGCGGCCCAGAGACCGAGCCAGATCGCCGAGAGCAGAATGACAAGCGAGACCACGATGTAGAGCGCCGCGAAGATCAACTGCACCTGGGAGCGGCTCTGGTTGAGCCGGTCATATTCGCTCACCGCCGCCTTCGTACGGTGGTAGTAGCCGAACACTTTCGGGTCGACGTGACGCACGACGAGCAGATACGCATCCTTCAGGAATGGCAGATAGATCAGTGCATGGATGTAGCCAGTCTCCGGATCGCCATCGACAACGATCCGTCCCGCCCGCGCATCGGCAATATCGGATGCGGTCGGCTTTAGTGCGGCCGAGTAGATGAGCTTGGCGCTTTTCGCCAATTCGCTACCATGCGAGTCAATCAGGAACGACCCCGCGAGGCCGCGATCGGTCGTCATGATGGCGATCTTCTCCATCATCATCGACAACCGCACCTGCTTGTTCTCATCGAACAGGGCGCGATCGTGTTCGATGCCGGTTTCGATCTCGCCGGCATCGTAGAGGATGTGACGCCCCTGCTCGATCATGTACTGGCGCGCCACGCCGACCGCATTGTCGAGCGCGGTCTGCACTCGCGCGGAAAACCATGCTTCGATGCCGAGATTGAGAGTCACCGTCGCGAAGATCGCAACCAAGATGGCCGGTACAACGGCGATGAGACTGAACATCGCCACCAGGCGCACATGTAGCTTCGCGCCCGCAAGTCCTGAGCGCCGTGCCCGCCAGAGCCGGACGAGCCGCCACGCAATCAACCCCGCGAGCGAAACGCCGAGCGCGAGGTTGATCAGAAGAAGCGTGACAAGATTCGACGGTGTCGGATTGTAGGGAATGAGGCCGGTGACCATGCCGTAGGTCACCATCGCCGACAGGACGGCCAGAACGCCGACCCCCAGGGCTAGCAGCGACGGGCGAGAAATGACCCGCAGCCAATCCAGCAAGCCGGTGCCCGGCGCTTCAACCGTATTCGTCGTTGCCATCGATGTCCGTTGGTAGAACCGGCTAAATTCTTTTCCGGGTTCAACAATCCGTCACAGTGTAGCCAAGACACAGGCTGTTGCAAGAAAGCTTCGGTGGTCGCCGCCAAACGCTTGAGAACCTAGGGTTGGTCCGACCTCAGCCCCTTGATGACCTCGAGCCCAAGGTCACGAATCTTCTTTCTGAGCGTGTTGCGGTTCAGTCCAAGCAAATGCGCGGCCCGGATCTGATTGCCGCGCGTTGCGGCAAGACAAATCGACAGCAGCGGCCGCTCGATTTCCTGCAGGACGCGATCATAGAGACCCGGCGGTGGAAGTTTGTCGCCCTGTGCCAGGAAATAGTCCGAGAGATGACGCTCGACTGCGGCGCTGAGAGTTGCGGGCTCCTCGTCACGGTCGTCGTCGCGTCCTCGCACTGGCTCGATGAGTTCGGCCGCAACGGCACTGACCGGGATTGTCTCGCCGGCATGCAAAACGGCGAGCCGACGAATGAGGTTCTCCAACTCGCGGACGTTTCCGGGCCAACGATGATGCTTGAGCAGATCAAGCGCGTCGTAGTCGAGATGCTTGGGCGGCAACCCCTCCTCCTCCGCCTTGCGCAGGAAGTGGCGAACGAGATCGGGGACATCTTCCGCGCGCTCGCGCAATGGCGGCAGGCGCATGGGGACGACGTTCAGGCGATAGTAGAGATCTTCGCGAAACAAACCTTGCTGGATGAGCTGGCGCAGATCGCGGTTCGTCGCCGCGATGATGCGCACGTCCGTCTTGATGGGCACGCGACCACCGACCGTGGTGTATTCGCCTTGCTGCAACACGCGCAGCAGTCGTGTCTGCGCTTCGAGCGGCATGTCGCCGATCTCGTCGAGAAACAAAGTGCCGCCTTCGGCCTGCTCGAAGCGTCCGATGCCGCGATTGGTAGCACCGGTAAAGGCGCCGCGTTCATGGCCGAACAATTCGCTTTCGACGAGCTCCTTGGGGATCGCCGCCATGTTGACGGCGACGAACGAGCCATGCCGTCTCTTTCCATAGTCGTGCAGCGCTCGGGCGACGAGTTCTTTGCCCGTGCCGCTCTCACCCATGATCATCACGGTGAGATCGGTCTGGGTCAGCCGCGCAATGATGCGATAGATTTCCTGCATGGCGGGCGAGCGGCCGATAAGCGGCAAGCGATCGTCGACAGCAGAAGGCGCCACTTCACGCTTGGCCTGCGGCTGCGCCAGGGCGCGATGAACGACGGACGTGAGTTCCTTCAGATCGAACGGCTTCGGCAGATAGTCAAAGGCACCGCGTTCGGTCGCCGTGATGGCGGTGAGGATCGTGTTTTGGGCGCTCATCACCACGATCGGCAGATCGGGGCGGATCTTTTTGATGCGTGGAATAAGGTCGAAACCGCTCTCGTCAGGGAGCACAACATCGGTGATGACAAGACTGCCGTCGCCGGCGGCGACCCAGCGCCAGAGCCCGGCTGCCGTTCCAGTGGTGCGAACATCATACCCTGCGCGGCCGAGCGCCTGGTTGAGGACGGTTCGTATCGCTGCGTCGTCGTCGCAAATGAGAATTGTGCCTTGAGGCATTTCAGCGTCCCTCGCTTAGCTCGGCTGCCTTTGGCAGCAGGATGCGGAAAATCGTTCGCCGCGGCACGGATTCGCACTCGACCACGCCGCCATGATCGCCGACGATCTTGGCGACAAGCGCCAGGCCGAGGCCCGCGCCGCGCGGCTTCGTCGTGACGAACGGATCGAAGATGTGCGCGATCAAATCGGCGGGAACGCCCGTGCCGTTGTCGCGGACTGTTACTTCCAGCGGCAGGCTCAAGCGTTCTCCGGCAACTGCCGCGCCGAAGCGCACGCCGGGACGATAGCCGGTCGTCAGTGTGATCTCTCCGCCGGCTTCAGGCAGCGCATCGGCAGCATTGCGAACCAGATTCATGAAAACCTGAATGAGTTGGTCGCGGTCTCCGAGCACCGGCGGCAGAGACGGATCAAACGTCTCCAGGATCGTCACGCCTTTGGCAAAGCTCGATTCGGCAACCTTGCGCACACGGTCGAGCACTTCATGGATATTGACCGGCGTGCGCGGAATGGCTCGCGTGTCACCGAAGGATTCCATGCGATCGATCAGCGCGCGAATGCGATCGGATTCGTCGCAGATGAGTTGGGTGAGCGCCTTGTCGTTCTCCGTTCCGGACTCTTCGATGAGTTGCGCTGCGCCCCGAATGCCAGCCAACGGATTTTTGATTTCGTGGGCGAGGACGGCCGCCATGCCATGCATGGAGCGAACGGCGCCACGATGCGACAGCTGACGGTCGATCCGTTGGGCGAGGCTGCGCTCCTGAAGGAGAAGGACGATTGATCCCTCGGGTTCGGGGAGCGGTGTCGCAATCACGTCAGCCACGCGCTCACCGTTGCGCGGCGTCGTCAGGTCGACATCGCGTTCGCTGACGGAGGCATTTCGCTCGCGCGCCTGTGAGACAAGTTGCAGAAGCGGGCTGCCGAACGGCACAAGCTCGACCAGCGTCTGCCGCAGAAGGTGGCCGGCACCACTGTCGAAGAACTGTTCGGCGGCCGGATTGACGAAAGAAATCTCCTGGCTTGGCCCTATGACCAGCAACGGCATGGGCAGCGCCCCGGCGATGAGACCGGCCGACGTGCTTTCATTCGGTTCTGGCGGGTGCGTCATCGCCTCGGATGTGCCTATTACTTGGGCATACTAGGGATTTGGACACATTGTAGGCAACACTGATGTTGCAGTGCGGCGAAGACCCTGATTTCTCGATCAAACTTGGCGCGCCTTTCGTGCTACCCAGTCGGAATTGTCGGAGGAAGCGATGTCGGGCGTCGCCGTGCTGGTGGTTGCTGCGGGAAAGGGAGAACGCATCGGCGGAGCCGTCCCCAAGCAATACACGCCGCTCCTGGGTAAGCCGCTGTTGCGCTGGACGCTGGAAGCGATGGCGCGCCAACCGAATGTGAGCGCGATCCAAGTCGCGATCGGACCAGAACAAGAGGCGTTCTACGCGCAAGCGGTCGAAGGCCTTGACGTACGCGCGCCCATCATCGGTGGTGCCACACGTCAGGAGTCGGTGCGCCTCGGCTTGGAAGCACTCGCCGAAGCGCCTCCCGAGATCGTATTGATCCATGATGCGGCGCGTCCTCTCGTCTCGGATCGCTTGGTCGCAGCGGTGATTGCGACATTGGAAGCCGGAGCGGACGCTGCCGTGCCGCTGCTCCCGGTCGCGGACACATTGAAGAAGCACGATGGCAGCGCCTGGAACACTGTGTCCCGCGATGGTCTGCATCGCGCCCAGACACCGCAGGGATTTCGCTTCGCAAAGATTCTGAAGGCGCATCGCCACTATGCGCAGCGTAACGTCACCGACGACATGGCGCTCGCCGAACTGGCCGGACTGCACATCCGTGAAGTCCCGGGTGAAGAGGAAAACCTGAAAATCACGACACCGGAAGATTTTACCCGCGCGGAAGTGCAGCTGCGTGCCCGGCTGGGCGAGAGCCGCACCGGCATAGGCTATGACGTGCATAAGTTCATCGCAGGCGATCATATCTGGCTCTGCGGGATAAAAGTGGCGCACGACCACGCGCTGCAAGGCCATTCGGATGCCGATGCCGGCCTGCATGCCCTGACCGACGCGATTCTCGGTGCGATCGGCGAAGGCGACATCGGCGTGCACTTTTCGCCGAGCGACGAACGGTGGCGGGATGCTCCGTCGTGGAAATTTCTCGACCATGCGGCAAACCTCGTTCGCAGCAAGGGCGGCGCCATCACCCACTGCGACGTCACGATCATTTGCGAGCGTCCCAAGATCGGTCCGCACCGCGAGGTGATGCGCGCCCGCATTGCCGAGATACTCGCGATCGATATCTCGCGCATCAGCGTCAAGGCGACGACGACGGAAGGGCTCGGTTTCACGGGGCGGCAAGAAGGTCTCGCGGCGCAGGCAGTAGCAACCGTGCGGTTGCCGTGAAGATCGTTCTTTTGAAGCCCGGCGACGAAGAGCTCCTGCGGCGCGCCGAAGTGATCTTCAATCCGAGCTCCATCTCGCAGGGGCGTGCGGCGATGCTCTTGCGCGAGCCGTCCTATGTGATGATCGCAGCTCTTGGCGATGGAGATATCGTCATGGGCCGCATCTACGCGAATGTGCTGCACCGCTTCGAAGCGAGGGATCTCCTGCTTTATGAGGTCGACGTCGCCGAAGAACACCAGCGCAAGGGTGTCGGCCGCGCCATGATCGACTTCCTGTCACAGCTAAGTGCAGAGCGCGGTTACCGCGAAATGTGGGTGTTGACGGATCTCGACAATGAGGCCGGCAACGCCCTTTACAAGTCGGCCGGCGGCCACCTCGAGAATTCACCCGCCAACATGTACGTCTTTCCGATCGCCAAGCGATGATTGCGACGACGATTTCCACGCTCTTCGGCGTCGGCTATGTACGCCTTGCGCCAGGAACGGTCGCGAGTGCGATCGCGCTGCCGATCGCGTGGCTCATCTCCTGGCAGCTGGGCGTCACGGCACTCTGCATCGCCAGTCTCACCCTTTACGCAGTCGGCGTGTGGGCCTGCGGCGTCCATGCCGCGCTCACGGGAGGGCATGATCCATCCGAGTGCGTGATCGACGAAGTGGCCGGGCAATGGTTTGCCTGCGCGGTGGCGCCGCTGTCCTTGCCGGCATTCGCCATCGCCTTCGTTCTTTTTCGCTTGTTCGACATCACGAAACTGTGGCCGGTGTCTCTCGGCGAACGACTGCCCGGCGGGCTCGGCATCATGACCGACGATATGATCGCCGGAGCGCTCGCAGCGGTCATCATTGCAGGGCTGCGCTTGCAAGGCCTAATCTGACCAAGAGGTTCATAGGATTTTCCATGTTCCCCTCCCCCCTGCTCCGTCTGGCCGAAGTTGTCCTCGCCGATGCCCGCATTGCGCGCCTGCGCATCGTGACGGCCGAAAGCTGCACCGGCGGCATGATCGGAGCATTGCTCACCGAGGTTCCCGGTTCGTCCGATGTCTTCGACCGCGGCTTCATCGTCTACACCAATCGCTCCAAGCAGGATCTGCTCGGCGTACCCGGCGACCTGGTTGCGGACATGGGCGAGGTTTCGGAGGCCGTTTGCCGCATGATGGCCGAGGGCGCGGTCGAGAATTCAAATGCGCAACTGGCGGTGGCTGTGACCGGCATTGCTGGCCCGGGCGGCGGCACGACGATGAAGCCGGTTGGCCTCGTCCACGTCGCGGCAGCGCGCGAAGGCCGCTCGATCCTGCACGAGGCGCACCGCTTCGGCGACATCGGCCGCACGGGGGTGCGCCTCAAAACCTGCGAGGCGGCACTGCAATTGCTTCACCGGCTGATCTAGCCGGCCTTGAGCGCCACGCGCCAACCGAGCATGTCCAAACGGTCGTTGCCGAAGAAGACCTCGCCATCGAACACGAAGGTCGGGACGCCGAATACGCCGGCATCATAGGTTTGATGAGCGGTCGCGGCGACGGTGTCGCGCGCACCGTCTGCCATCGCCTCGTCCACAACACGAGCATCTATCCCGGCCATTTTGGCGCAATCGCGCAGCACCGAGGTATCTCCGATATCGCGCTGTTGCAGCCACATGGCGTCGAATACGGCATCGCGAAATGCTTCATCGCCCGTGCGGGCGGCGATGTAGAGCGCAGGTGCGGTGTCGGGCCGTTGTGGATTCGGCGGCCGGATGGGCACGCGATAGAACTGCGCGTTGCGGACGACGTCAGCCATGAAATGGGCCCGCTTGGGCGGGGCGAGTGGGTCTGCGAAAGCTTCGAAGGGCTGTCGCCCGGCTTGAAAGTTGATCAGCGCGCCGATCGAAACTGGATGCCATCGCCATGCCACATCCGCAGGCAGCGAGAATGCCCCTGTACGAATGCGGTGCGCTGCGAAATAAGCGAAGGGCGAACGAAAGTCGTAGTAGAAATCGACGAACCGCATCTCACCTGTGTTCCTCATTGAGCGTCTTTGCACGTGCTTCGAAGGCGTCGGCCATCTTCACATAGACCTTGCCGAATGCCGCGCCTGCGACCGCATTCAGAACGCGGTTGCGGAATTCGTACGCCAGGGAGAAATCGACCTGGCAGCCTTCGACGCGCGGCGTGAAGCGCCAGTGGTTTTCCAACTGCTTGAACGGCCCGGAAGTTTGCGCGACGTCGATCGTGCGAGCGCCAGGATCAAGGATCACGCGACTTGTATATTTCTCGCGCAGCGCGCCATAGCCCACCGCCATCTCCGCGCTCAGTACGTCGCGATCTTTGACATGCTCGCGCGACAGAACGCGCAATGCGACACACCAGGGCAGGAACTTTGGATATTGCTCGACGTCGGCGACGACCTGAAACATCAGATCAGCCGTATACGGTACGATCCTGGTCTCGCTATGCGCCGTCACTGGCTTGCGTGGCGTGCCTTGCGGCCTTCAGCGCCGCAAAGTCGGTGTCGGCATGATAGGAGCTGCGCGTCAGCGGCGATGCGGCGACCATCAGGAAGCCTTTCGCGCGTGCGGTCGCCTCGAGCGCTTTGAACTCGTCCGGTGTCCAGAAGCGAGCGATGGAAGCGTGCTTCCGTGACGGCTGCAGGTACTGGCCGATGGTAAGGAAGTCGACACCCGCGGCGCGCAAGTCATCCATCACCTGCATGATCTCTTCGCGCTTTTCACCGAGACCGACCATCAGCCCCGACTTGGTGAAGCCCTGCGGTGCCAGCTCCTTGGCACGCTGCAAAAGCCGCAAGGACGCGAAATACCGCGCGCCCGGCCGGATGGTCAGATAGAGGCGTGGCACGGTTTCCAGATTATGATTGAACACATCCGGCGCCGCAGCCATTACGACCTCGATCGCGCCATCCTTGCGCAGGAAGTCCGGCGTGAGGACTTCGATAGACGTCGTGGGACTCGCGGTTCGGATTGCGCGGATCACACGCGCGAAATGCTCCGCGCCACCATCGGGAAGATCGTCGCGATCGACCGACGTGATGACGACATGCGCAAGGCCGAGCTGCGCAACAGCTTGGCCGACATGTTTCGGTTCGTCGGCGTCCAATGCGCCGGGAAGTCCCGTCTTCACGTTGCAGAAGGCGCAGGCGCGCGTGCAGGTGTCGCCCATGATCATCATCGTGGCGTGGCGATGGCTCCAGCATTCGCCGATGTTGGGGCAAGCTGCCTCTTCGCACACGGTGTGCAAATTGTGCGCACGGACGATCTCACGCGTCGCCAGATACTCGCGCGAGCCAGGCGCCTTGACCCGGATCCAGTCCGGTTTGCGCAGAATCGCACTATCCGGCCGATTGGCCTTTTCCGGATGGCGCGGCCCAGAAATTGTCTTGTCGATCACGACAGTCATGCTGCTCTGATATAGTCACTCTAGGTTGCGAAATCATGGAAAAATGAACTATTGGCGCCATACTGCGTTGCCACAGGGGAGCAGGAGATTTTCATGGCTGCGGTAAGAACACGCAAGACGGTGAGAAGCGCAGCTGCCAAGGCACCGGCGCGCAGGACGAAGTCGACGCCACGCTCGTCGCTGGCGGCCTTCCCGCTGCGCACGGCATTCGTCGTCGTCGGCGTCGTCGGTCTTGCAGCGCTGGGCATTGCGCTTCTCGGCCCACGCCGCATTCGCGACGAGTTCATCAGACCGATGGCTGAAGTCACCTATGCACCCGTCGCCGCGGCGGTTGGACCACAGGCGGATCGCGCCTGGGCCGAGACCCGCGCCTGGCGCGATCGTGTCGGACGCATCCTAGATTCGATCAACACATCCGAGGTGCGAGAAATGGTTGCCTCCCGCCTCGCGCAATGGATCGAACGGTTCCGCTGATAACGCTTTAGGAACATAGTCAAGGCGCTGGACCTTCGTCGCCGCATGGCGGCAAAATTCCACTGCAAGGGGTGACCGCTGGTTCCAGCGGGCGAGCAAGGGTGGACACGTGACTGTCGCGAGTATCGCAGCCGCATCCGGCGAAGAAACGGTTCCGTTCGACATCGAGAAATCGCATCAGCCGGTGTTTCGCGCGCTGGTCGAGGCACGCTCGACGTTCGGCGCCAACCGCCCTGCCCTCGTCGACGGCGACGAGCGCGTTCTGACCTACGAAGAGATCGTCCGCGCGGCACTGGCGCTCGGCCACGCGCTCAAGCGCGGCACGAAAGCCGGCGAAGCGATCGGCATCATGCTGCCGACCGGCGCGGCCTCCATCATCGCGTTCTTTGCCGTGTCGGCTTACGGCCGCGTTCCGGCGATGCTCAACTTCACGAGCGGGGCTGCGGGACTGTCGAGCGCGCTCAAGACCGCGAAGATCAAACGCGTGGTGACGGCGCACCGTTTCATCGACCTGGCCAAGCTCGAAGACTTGATCGCCGAGCTCAAAACCGAATGCGAGATCGTCTATCTCGAAGATGTGCGCGAGAAGCTCTCGCTCGTCGACAAAGCGTTCGCCGCAGTCGGCACCTTCGTTCCAAGTCTCGTCACGGCGGGCGCGATCCACTTCAAGCCGGCGGTGATCCTCTTCACGTCTGGAACCGAAGGCGAGCCGAAGGGAGTCGCCCTCTCGCATGTCAATCTCCTGGCCAACGTCGAGCAGGTGCGCGCGCATCTCGCGTTGTACGAGACCGATATCTTGTTCAACCCGCTGCCGACTTTTCACTGCTTCGGACTGACCGTCGGTTCGCTGATGCCGCTCCTGCTCGGCATCAAAGTCGTCTGTCATCCCACGCCCTTGCAGCCGCACGAGATCGTCCGGCGTATCCGCCAGAGCAAGGCGACGATCCTGCTCTCCACCGACACGTTCATCTCGCAATATGCGCGCGCCGGCGAGCAAGGCGACTTGAACTCGCTGAGGCTTGCGGTCTGCGGTGCCGAGAGGCTGAGAGACGAGACGCGGGCGTTGCTGCGCCGGAAATACGCGATCGAGCTGCTCGAAGGTTACGGCGTGACCGAAGCCTCTCCCGTCGTCTCGGCCAATCAGCCGGGCGCCAATCGCTCCGGCACGGTGGGCAAGCTGATGAGCCAGATGCAGGCGCGGCTCGATCCGGTCGAAGGTATCCACAATGCCGGGCGGCTTTTCGTCAAGGGACCAAACGTGATGCTCGGCTACCTCAAGCCTGAGAAGCCCGGCGTGATCCAGCCAGTGGAAGGCGGCTGGCACGACACCGGCGACGTCGTCTCGATCGACGAAGAGGGCTACCTCGCGATCAAGGGCCGATTGAAACGGTTTGCCAAGATCGGCGGCGAAACCGTGTCGCTCGCGGTGGTCGAGAGCATCGCTTCGGCCTTGTGGCCCGACCATTCGCACGCCGCACTCGCGTTGCCCGACGGGCGCAAGGGCGAGCTGATCGTGCTCGTCACCACCAATCGCGACGCCAACCGACACGATCTGGTCGGCTGGGCCCACAATCACGGCGTCGCCGACATCGCGGTGCCGCGGCGCATGATCATGGTCGACGACATACCCGTTTTGGGTACCGGCAAGACCGACTATGTGCAGGTCGAGAAGATGGCCTTGGCGGCGGTCGCGGCAGCCTGAGAGACCGTCAGAATTCCGCCTCCAGCTCTTCCACCGAGTCCGGCTCGGCCTTGGCGGCCTCGATCCATTCCAGCATGTCGGGCAGCGTGAGGATCGTCTCGCAATAATCCGCACACAGACGATCGAGCTTGACGTGATAGGTCGAGAAACGTGTGCAGACCGGCGCATACATCGCGTCCGCCAACGTCGGCTTCTCACCGAACAGGTAGGGACCGTCATACATCTTCAAGCACTCGCGCCAGATCGCGACGACGCGATCGATGTCCTGCTGCGCCCCGGCCCAGACCTTGAAGTCGGGATAATCGGCTTTCAGATTCATCGGCAGCGCCGAACGCAGATTGGCAAATCCGGAATGCATCTCGCCCGAGACGGCGCGGCAATGCGTGCGTGCCCTCACCTCTTTGGGTAGAAGTGCTGCCTTCGGATGCGCCTCGTTGAGATATTCGGCGATCGCCAACGTGTCCCAGACCTTGATCTCGCCGATTGTGAGACACGGTACGAGAAAGGACGGCGAGAGCAGCAGGAGTTCGGCACGCGCGCCAGGATCGTCGTTGGGGAGCAGTCTTTCTTCGAAATCCAGCCCGGCCATGCGGCACAAAAGCCAGCCGCGCAGCGACCAGGACGAGTAGTTTTTGCTCGAAATCGTCAGGAGTGCTCTGCTCATGACGGCCGATTCTCTCGCTAAGGATAAATTGAGTATTTCGCACTGCAGCATGATTTGCACTAGTATTTTTCACATGCTCGGCGTGAAATCGGACCAATATTGCCGCACCGCAAAAGGGGCCGGAGCGCGGACATTCGGGGGCGGCTTGCCAGATTGATGCTGTACGACGCTTATCAGGCCCAATTCGACCTGCTCGCGCCGTTGCGCGCCTGGGCTGGTCTGACGAGTGCGCTCTACCGCGACACCTATGCCGGTCCGCGCGCCAATTACTTCTTCCAGAGCGTGGCGGCAGCGGCGGAAATTCTGAACCGCGCCCATCTCGTGCACGAGCGGCCGAGCTTCGCGATCGACTCCATTGAAATGGGTGGCCACGTCGTTCCGGTTGGCGAAGAAAAAATCCTCGAGACGCCTTTCGCCACCCTGCTCCGTTTCAAGAAGGACACGATCGGCGAGCAGCCGCGCGTATTGATCGTGGCGCCGATGGCGGGACATTTCCCGACGCTGTTGCGTCAGACCGTGATCACGATGCTGCCCGACCATGATGTGTACATCACGGACTGGAAGAACGCCCGCGATGTGCCACTCAGCGCCGGCAGGTTCGGCCTCGACGAATATATCGACCACACGATCCGTTTCTTCGAGACGCTCGGCCCGGGCGCGCATGTCGTTGCGGTCTGTCAGCCTTGCGCCGCGCTCCTCGCTGCCGTCGCGGTGATGGCGCAGACGGCTCATCCCTGTCAGCCGCGCAGCATGACGTTGATGGCCGGTCCGATTGATACGCGCATCAACCCGACGGCGGTCAACGAACTGGCGACAGGCCACCCGATCGAATGGTTCGAGCGATGGCTGATCACGAGCGTGCCCGGCCGCTATGATGGTGCCAATCGCCGCGTTTATCCGGGCTTTCTGCAATTCTCCGCTTTCATGTCGATGAACCTGCCGCGCCATGTGCGCGCCCATCTCGATCTCTTCGAGCACATCCGCAAAGGCGAAAACGACAAGGCCGAAGCGAACCGGAAGTTCTACGACGAGTATTTCTCGGTCACCGATCTGCCGGCCGAATTCTATCTCGAGACGGTGCGCAAGGTGTTCCAGGAATTCGAATTGCCGCGCGGGCTTCTCGAATATCACGGCGCGCGCGTCGAACCGGCCGCCATCCGCAACACTGCGCTTCTGACAATCGAAGGCGAACGCGACGACATTTGCTCGGTCGGACAGACTCTCGCCGCGCACGATCTCTGCAAGTCGATCAAGCCCTATCGCAAGAAGCACTATGTGCAGCCGGGCGTCGGACATTACGGAGTCTTCTCCGGCACGCGCTGGCAGCTGCAGATCTATCCGATCGTGCGCAACATGATCCTGGCGAACCGGTAGACGCTTTGCCCACTTGTCATGGCCCGCAACAGCGGGCCATCCAGGGGACGCGGGTTCAAGATTCAAAATGAGATGCACTTTCCGCCCGGCTTCGACAGCGAGTGGCTCCAACTGGATGGCCCGCTGTTGCGGGCCATGACATGGGCGCGGTCGGGGAAGCGGTCGAAGATCGCAACCTGGAAACTTGGGCAATGAGTTCGCGGCCCTCCGCGATGTGCGCCCTCACATCGGCGCGAAGCTTCTTCATTTCCGCGGTTCGCATGCCATGGGTTACGCGGCTTCTGTTTCCAATCGGCGCGCCGCGCCGCGATCGCGAAATTTTCTTTTTTTCGACATTCAATTCGCCCGATTTGCCTCTAACAACCTGAATGTATTCGATCATTGCACTGGATAAGGTCTCGTCGGAGACGACTCCGGCGCGCTTTCGCGCCTCGAGTCGGTTCTGAGCGGCCACGACCAAAGAATCTCTCACCCGAATGATCCTCGGCTCTCTCTTGCGCATTTTCGATTCCTGCTGGTCTTAGATTCCTATATAGGAATATAAAGAAGAACGTCAAGGATTATCCGATCAGATACGCTGGAAAAGTGGCCGAATCGAAATATTTTCAACCTCAGTACAGTTCACTCTTGCATAGTATGAACTCCATGCTAGATATGAGTTCGCAATAGCTAAGGAGGCGGAAGAGGGCGCGTTGTGACCGAAGAATCCCCTTTCACGCGCAAATTCCGAAAAGAACTCATGGCAGGGCTCTCATCGCTCGTCCTGCTGGCCGTGCTCGCACGCGCCGGTCGGGAAATGTACGGATACGAAATCGCCAAGGCCGTTAAGGCCGAGGGCGAAGGCGGACTGATCTTCAAACAGGGTGCGATCTACCCTGTCCTTCGCTCCCTCAATGCATCGGGCCTGTTGCAAAGCCGGGTCGAGGCTTCGGCCTTCGGGCCGCCGCGGCGCTATTACGACATCACCGCCGATGGCCGCAAAGCGCTCGCCGAATGGCAGTTCGCCTGGCGCGACATGCGCGAGTTCGTCGACGACGCACTGAAAGCGGGAACGATCCCACCTGGAGCAATTCCTGATGGCCATGCCGGCGCACCCGCCTGAGACGGTCTCCGCTTATCTGGCGGAACTGCGCCGCGCGCTGAAAGGCGCGCCCGCCGGCTTGATCAGCGACGCGCTCGCCGATTGCGAAGACCATTTGAGAAACGAGATCGCACAGAATCCCAATTTGACCGAACAGCAGATCCTCGCCTCCGTCGTAGAGACTTACGGCACGCCCGAGGAAATCGCAGAGGAGTATCGCGATATGGAAACCACGATTTCAACGCCCTTCCCCAAACAGGAAGTGCCGGAAGAGCGCCGCTTCGGATTCTTCAATGTCGTGTCGGATCCCAGGACCTACGGCGCCCTGCTCTACATGCTCCTGTCGCTCGCGACCGGCATCTTCTATTTCACCTGGGTCGTCACCGGGCTTTCGCTGACGCTCGGCTTTGCCATTCTGATCATCGGTATTCCCTTCGCGCTTCTCTTCATCGCATCGGTGCGCGTCTTGAGTTATGTCGAGGGCCGCATCGTCGAAGCCCTGCTCGGCGTACGCATGCCGCGCCGGCCGCCGACCGAACCTGCCGCCGAGAACGGGCTCTTCGCCAAGATCAGGGAAGCATTCACCGACGTGCGCACCTGGTCGTCGATGTTCTACATGCTGCTGATGCTGCCTTTGGGCGTCAGCTATTTCGTCATCGGCGTGGTCGGACTGGCCGTTTCACTCGGCGTGGTCGGCGGCTCGATCTTCAGTCTGATTACCGGCGAGTCGCACATCCAGATACAGGACCTGCCCTATGTCGAACATCTCCTACACACTGCGCCGGGTCTCATCTTGCTGGCGGTCGTGGGAACCCTGATGTTCTTTGTCGTGCTGCATATCGCGCGCGCCGTCGGCTGGGTGCACGGCAAAATCGCCGAAGGTTTGCTTGTGAGGCTCTGAACTTACGAGCCGGGAAAGGGTCGTTCGGTCTGCCAGATAGCCTCGACGTTATTCCCTTCGGGATCGATCACGAATGCGCTGTAGCAGGTGGGTCGCCGGTAGCCGGGAGGCCCGTTGTCCTTCCCACCCAGGCTGATCCCGGCGGCATGGAAGGCATCGACGGCCTCAGCAGAATCGGCACGAAAGCCGATATGGATCGCCGCACGTCCTGCGCCGGCACGCCATTCTGATCCGCCGTCGCCAACCCACATGAAGATGGGTGATCCATCGCGCTTGAGAATGACGGCCTTGAACGCGGACTGGCGCTCGATGACGCGAATCCCCAGCGGTGCGAGGCACACTTCATAGAAGGGGACCGTTACGTCCGGCGTCAGGCATTTCAGGCCGAAATGATCGAGCATGAGTGTCTCTTAGAAGATTGGCGGTGGCCCAAGTACTCCTCGATGTCACGGCCCGCAAATCTTCTGACCTCGTCATGGCCGGGCTTGACCTGGCCCCCCATCACGTTCCGTTTTGAAACAAGCGTGAGTCTCTGGCGTGCAGAGGCACGCCAAATGGGTGGCCGCCTCAAGGGGCGGCCACGATGATCTGGATGTGCGAGACGAAGCGAATCGTCCAGCTCTCTCAAGACTTTCTTAACCGGACGCTAAGAGTTGACGGCCATATTAAGCATAGGGCTATATGCACCGGCACGCCGGCTGCGTACCGGGGGCATAACTGGGCTGGGGTTGAGGCGCGCAAATCGCGCTGCAGCACTGCAAGACAGGAGCCGACGTGAACGATCTGACGGGATCGACACAAGACTCAACGCGTGACCAAGAATGGGACGCCTCCGCGATCACAGTGGCGACCTCCGACGGCCGTTGGGCGCTCGTCTCGACCTCCATCACCGCTTTGGTCGCCGGCACGATCGCCTGGCTTGCCATCGGCGCCATGCCGCCGATCGGGGCTCGTACCCACGAAGCCAACACGACCTACCTGCCCTATGCCTTGTTCAATGAGCTGGCGCGGGCGGGAAGCCGGCTGGCCTCGAGCTATTCGGTTCGGCACACGCAGCCAGCGCCTGCCGGCGATCTCGATGCGGCACTCGCCGCCGAGGATGCAGAGGACAATGGCGAAGCGGCGGGCATCGAAACGCGCACGTTCACGCTGGAGTCCCGTTCGACGCTCGCCGGACTGCTCGAAGATGCCGGCGTGCCGAATGCCGACGCCAATGCGGCCGTCACCGCGCTTGCCAAGGTCTTCAATATTCGCAGCACCAAGGCGGGCCAGAGTTTTCAGCTGACCTTCCAACTGCCGCCCGAAGCCGTGCCGCTGCCCCCGGACACCACGCCCGGCGTCATCAACATTCCGCTGCCCAATCAGGACGCCGCCGACGACGCCGACCCGAACGGCATCGTGACTCCGGCGACGCCGACGCCTGTCGGAAGACTCCTTTCCATCGCGTTTTCGCCGAGCGTCGAGCACAACATCACCGTTTCACGCGCGGCAGACGGCAGTTTCGGCGCCAATGACGTCGTCAAGCAACTCGTGCAACATCACCATCGCGCCGGCGCGACGATCGACTCCTCGCTCTATCTCGCAGCGACCCAGGCCGGAATTCCGACCGATGTCGTCATCGAGATGATTCACATGTTCTCCTACAAGGTCGATTTCCAGCGCGACCTGAAGCCCGGCGATTCCTTCGAAGTCTATTATGATTACTACTACACGCCGGAGGGTTTGCCGGCGAAGCAGGGCAACATTGCGTATGCGATGATGCGCACGGGCGGAAAGGAAATCACGCTCTACCGCTTTCAGCCCGATGCCAACCAGCCCGCGGATTATTTCGATGCCCATGGCGAGAACGTCAAAGGCATGCTGATGAAAACGCCGGTCGACGGCGCGCGCATTTCGTCGGGCTTCGGCATGCGCTTTCATCCGGTGCTCGGTTACACGCGCATGCACAAGGGCATCGACTTCGCTGTGCCGGTCGGAACGCCGGTGATGGCTGCGGGCACGGGCACCGTGAAGATCGCCGGACACATGGGCGGATACGGAAACTATCTGCGCATCGACATGGGCAACGGTTACGGTACGGCTTACGGCCACCTCTCGCGCTTTGCACCCGGCATCCACATGGGGAGCCGCGTCCGCCAGGGCCAGGTCGTCGCCTATAGCGGCAACACCGGCATGTCGACCGGCCCGCATCTTCACTACGAAATTCTCGTCAAGGGCGAGCAAGTGAACCCGCTGAAGGTCAAGGTTGCCGAGGGACGAAAGCTCGCGGGTAACGAGCTGCGCACCTTCCTCGACTCGCGCCTGCGCACAGATTCGCTCCTGGCGTCGACGCCGCTCGAAACGAAAGTCGCGGATATCGCGACGGACCTGCGCCAGGCCAAGGCGCGTTAGCCTCAAATTCGCGTGGCCGGCGATCCCAACGCTGACGGCGACTTCACCATCGGACCCGACTACACGCCTGCGCCGGAGTGCGCGGTTAGTCCCGGCATTCCGCGCGGAACGATCCATGTCCTCGCGATGGATTCGCGCGACAGCAAGATTTATCCCGGCATTCGCAGAATCGAGAACGACATCACCCGTCGGCGCGACGCCCACGGCAATCGCATCGCGACAGCAGAAGCCGAGCAGTCGATTGCCGCGCCCTATACGCGCACGGTGTGGGTCTATGTGCCGAGCCAGCATGTGAAGGGAACGCCGGCGCCGCTTCTCGTCGTGCAGGATGGGCACGGTTATCTCAATCTCGTTCCACGCGTGCTCGACAATCTCATCGCCGCGGGACGCGTGCCCGTGCAAGTCGCAGTGCTGATCGATTCCGGCGGCGGCGATGCGCAAGGAAGCCAGCGCGGGCTGGAATACGACACGCTCTCGGGCCGCTACAGCGATTTCGTTGAGAGCGAAGTGTTGCCGCGGATCGAGGACGAACTCGGTATCGACTTCACGAACGATCCCAAAGGACGTGCCACGATGGGCGCGAGTTCAGGCGCCGCTTGCGCGTTCACGATGGCCTGGTATCACCCCGAGCGTTATCGCCGCGTGCTTTGTTATTCCGGCACCTTTGTCAACCAGCAGTCGCCTCCCGATCCCGCGACGCCGCGCGGCGCCTGGGAATATCACGCCCACCTCATCCCGGAAGCTGCGCGCAAGCCGCTGCGCATCTGGCTCGAAGTCGGCGAGAAGGATCTCCACCACGACGATCCGGAAGAAACTTGGCACAACTGGCCGCTGGCCAACCGGCGAATGGCGGCGGCGTTGAAGGCGAAGGGCTATGCCTATCGCTTCACGCTCTCGCTCGGCGCGCGCCACGTCGATCCGCGTGTCGCCGAACAAACGCTACCGGGCGCGTTGGAATGGATTTGGCACGGCTACAAGTAGGGCCTCGTCCTTGTCCCTCGATCCACGGTTTACTCCGCAGCGAGCCGCGCTTCTGCAGCAGCGAGTAGCGCCTTGAAACGGGGATCCTCCCGGATGCCATCAAGATCCGGGTCGATCTTGGCATGCTCGAGCATAGACCTGGTGGTTTTTGCGGCCCACGGGCCGAGCACATCGAGCGCGCCGTCGACGTCGTTGAGTTGAGCGCTCAAGGCACAGGAGAAGTTGTAGCGCATGAGTATATTGTCTGGATCGATCAACAAGGCGCGGCGAACCCAGTCCTTCGCGCGCTCGCGCTCGCCTAGCATTGCAAGGGCACTCGCGCCCATGCCCATGGCCGTCGTATTGCTGCGATCCAGCGCCAGAACCGCCTCGGCGCGGGTCAGTGTCATGTGCGCCGCCCGGCGTGTTTTCTCGTCTTCTCCGAGAGCGGTGTAGCAGCTGATGAGCATTCCAGTTACGGAGAAATCCGACTCGGCAAGCGCCGCAGCCTTCTCGTAGTAGCGAGCCGACTCCACGAACTGGCGAGTTCCGAAGTACCAGGCGCCCGCCGCGCCGTTCACCTCGTGGGACTCGGGATCGAGACGTAGCGCGATTTTGATCTCCCCCAACGCTTCGTCCTGACGGCCTTCACGGCGCAGATGTTCGGCCTTGATGGCATGAGCCTCGGCGAGATTGGGGTCGAGCGCCAGCGCACGCTCGACGGCGGCCCAGCTGTCGACGTCCTGTCTGTCATGACTAAAGCGCAAAATCGTTTGTGCCAGCGCCATTAGCGCCCAGGCGCGCGCGTAGCCGGCATCGATCTCGGTTGCCTGACGGCATAGTCGAACGATCGTTTCGAAATTCCGTGCATCGCCTCGGTTGCCCGAGAGATAATGTTGGCGAGCCAACAGATAAAGATCGTAAGCATCGACACTATCCGTGCCGCGCCGCTCGATGGCCTTCTTCTCTTCCGGCAGAAGCTTGAGTTTCAGGGCTTTGACGATCGCCTCGGAGATTTCGTCCTGCAAGGCGAAGATGTCGCTGAGGTCGCGGTCATATCGTTCGGCCCAGACATGGTCGTTGGTAGCGCCGTTGATGAGCTGTGCCGTAATCCGCACGCGTCCACCGGACTTGCGCACACTGCCTTCAAGCACGTGGCTCACGTTAAGCTCGCGCACCACCTTGGGTAAATCGACATTCTTGCCCTTGTACATAAAGGCGCTGTTGCGGGAGACGACCGAGAGCGCCGAGACTTTGCTCAAGTCGGTGATGATGTCTTCGCTGATACCGTCGCTGAAGTACTCCTGCTCGGCATCGCCGCTCATGTTGTTGAAGGGCAGAACGCAGATCGACTGTCTGCGCGCTCCTCGCGCATCTCGCGCATCCTGAACCCGGGGCGCCGCCTTTCCGGCCGATCGGACGGAGAATACATGCACGGGCCGCTCGATGTTCTTGACCGTGTGTTCGCCCATGTCTTCGAACACGCAGGCGGCCTTGCCTTCCACCTGATCCTTGACGATGCGGGCGACGGCGACCCCTCCAGCAGGAGCAAGCGTCTGCAATCGCGCGGCAACATTGACGCCCTCACCGTAGATGTCGTCGCCCTCGACGATGACTTCGCCGAGATTGATTCCGATGCGATAATGGATGCGTTTGGCATCCGAGACCTCCGTGTCGGCCCTCTCGGTGGCCTCTTGGATGGCCAGCGCGCAGAGCACTGCGGCGCTTACACTCGGGAACTCGACCAGCGCGCCATCGCCGATGAGCTTGAACAGTCTGCCGCCGTGGATGGTGAGATGGGGGTCGAAAATTCGGGTACGATTCGTCTTGAGACGTTCGAGCGTCCCGGCCTCGTCGATTTCCATGAGTCCGCTATATCCGACCACGTCGGCTGACAAGATGACGGTCAATTTGCGTTGCATCAGGGACAAGACCCGTCGGGCCGAAAGAATCTGGCGGCTCATCTTGGGTTTTTCGACCCGGAAAGAGGCTAGCTCAGCGACTACTGCCGCGCCAGAGGCAGGCCTTAGTGCACCGCGCGGCTGGTCTGTGGTGAGTGCTCGGCTTCGAGATCGTCGTCGCTCGCCGCGAACTCCATCCCGTTCAAGGTGAGGCCGCCCTTGCCGACGCTGATCTTCACCTTCGAACCGTCGAGCACCTTGCCTTCCAGTATGAGCTGCGCGAGCGGATCCTGCAGACGGCGCTGGATCACGCGCTTCAGCGGCCGCGCACCATAGACCGGATCGTAACCCGCATCGGCCAGCCAGGCGCGTGCCTTGGCATCGAGCGCGATTTCGATCTTGCGATCGGCGACCAGCTTTTCGAGACGGCCGATCTGGATGTCCACGATTTTGTCCATGTTCTCACGGCTGAGGCGATGGAAGAGAATGATCTCATCGAGACGGTTCAGGAACTCCGGCCGGAAGTGCGCGCGCACGGCCTGCATCACCGCGGCGCGCGCCTCGCGCGTGTCGCTGCCCGTCGAGAGCAGCTCCGTTCCGAGGTTCGAGGTCAGGATGATGACCGTGTTCTTGAAGTCGACGGTTCTGCCCTGCCCGTCCGTCAGGCGGCCATCGTCGAGGACCTGCAGGAGAACGTTGAAGACGTCGCTGTGCGCCTTTTCGACTTCGTCGAACAGGATCACCTGATAGGGACGACGCCGGACCGCTTCGGTCAATGCGCCACCTTCCTCGTAACCGACATAACCGGGAGGCGCGCCGATCAGGCGAGCGACGGAGTGCTTCTCCATGTACTCGCTCATGTCGATGCGAACCATCGCGCTGTCGTCGTCGAAGAGATAGGCGGCGAGCGCTTTGGTGAGTTCGGTCTTGCCGACGCCGGTGGGGCCCAGGAACAAGAATGAGCCGATGGGACGGTTGGGATCCTGCAGCCCGGCGCGCGCACGACGCACCGCATTGGCGATAGCACGAACGGCCTCGTGCTGGCCGACGACGCGCTGCTCCAGCGCCGACTCCATCTTGAGCAGCTTCTCGCGCTCGCCTTCGAGCATCTTGTCGACAGGGATACCGGTCCAGCGCGAAACGACCTGCGCGATGTGTTCTGGCGTCACCGACTCGTGGACGAGCGCCGACTTCTCCTTGTTCTCGATGGCCTGCAGCTTGCGTTCGAGATCGGGGATCACGCCATAGGTCAGCTCGCCGGCGCGCGCGAAGTCGCCTTTGCGCTGCGCCACGTCGGCGTCCATGCGTGCCTTGTCGAGTTTCTCCTTCAATCCCTGGACGTCTTGGACGGACTTTTTTTCCTCCTGCCACTTGGCGGTCAGAACGCCGGCTTTGTCCTCGAGTTCGGCGAGGTCATGCTCGAGCGTGTGAAGGCGATCCTTCGACGCCTTGTCCGTCTCCTTCTTGAGCGCCGCCTGTTCGATCTTGAGCTGAATGATGCGGCGGTCGAGCTCGTCGAGCTCCTCGGGCTTGGAATCGACCTGCATGCGCAGACGCGATGCCGCCTCGTCCATCAGGTCGATGGCCTTGTCCGGCAGGAAGCGGTCCGTGATGTAGCGGTGCGAAAGCTGCGCTGCCGCGACGAGCGCGGAGTCGGTGATGCGCACGCCGTGATGGACTTCGTACTTCTCCTTGAGGCCGCGCAAAATGGAGATCGTGTCCTCCACCGTGGGCTCGGTGATGAAGACGGGCTGGAAGCGCCGCGCCAGCGCCGCATCTTTCTCGACGTGTTTCCTGTACTCGTCGAGCGTGGTCGCGCCGACGCAGTGAAGTTCGCCGCGCGCCAATGCCGGTTTCAGGAGGTTCGACGCGTCCATCGCGCCGTCGGCCTTGCCGGCGCCGACGAGCGTGTGCATCTCGTCGATGAAGAGGATGATGGCGCCTTCCGCGCCCGTGACTTCGTTGAGCACGGCCTTCAGCCGTTCCTCGAACTCGCCGCGGAACTTAGCGCCGGCGATGAGCGAACCCATGTCGAGTGCCATCAGCTTCTTGTTGCGCAAGGACTCCGGAACGTCGCCATTGACGATGCGCAAAGCGAGGCCCTCGGCGATCGCCGTCTTGCCGACGCCCGGTTCGCCGATGAGCACGGGATTGTTCTTGGTGCGCCGCGCCAGCACCTGGATGGTGCGGCGGATCTCCTCGTCGCGGCCAATCACGGGATCGAGCTTTCCGCTGCGCGCCAGTTCCGTCAGGTCGCGGGCATATTTCTTGAGCGCGTCATACTGGTTCTCGGCAGTCGCGCTGTCCGCGGTGCGGCCCTTGCGCAAGTCCGAAATCGCCTTGTTCAGATTCTGCGCCGTGACGCCGGCATCTTTCAGGATGCGTGCGCTTTGCGTTCCCGATGCCATCGCGAGCGCCAGAAGCAAATATTCGGCGGTGACGAAGGAGTCGCCGGCCTTCTTGGCGATCTGCTCGGCATTGTCGAACAGACGCGCCGCTTCGGGCGAGAGATACACCTGTCCCGAGCCGGAGCCCTCGACGCGCGGCAGCCTGGCGAGCGCCTGCTCGACGCCGTCGCGCACCTGTTCCGGCTTGCCGCCCGCAGCTGCGATCAGACGCGCCGCAAGCCCTTCCTCATCGTCAATGAGGACTTTCAGCAGATGCTCGGGCGTGAATTGCTGGTGGTTCGAGCGCAGGGCGAGACCTTGCGCAGACTGCATGAAACCGCGCGACCGCTCGGTGAATTTCTCCGGGTCCATTTTTCCTCTCAAGCCCTTGCCACGATCGCCTTGCGGCCCGCCGGGACAAGTCCCATGAATTCAGAATAAGGCCCCTGATGGGCGCCTTTCCATGCAGTTATCTGGGTTTGAAGTCCCAGGATTCAAGAGGCTGCGACGCGGGATTCCGGCTCAGACCCTGGAATTTCCGCGAGTCCCCAAAGGGCCGTCGTGCACGCCCAGAGCGGCAGGACGATCAAGCCCCCGACCGCAGCAAAGAGCGTCGTGCGAGGACCGAACGCGCTGCCGAGTGCGCCGCCTGCCAGCGCGCCGATGACGGCACTGGCGCCGGCGCCAACCGATGTGAACGCCGCAGCGCGGCCGAGCCTGTCGCGCGGGATGAGACTCTGACGAAGGCTCGCCGCCGGGATCATCGCGGCCACTGCCATGGAGTCACCGACGAATTGCGCGACCATGAGCGACGCGAGTTTCAATAGGAGTGGTCCGTTCGCCAAAGGCACGAAGATGGACGACACGGCAGAGACGAGAAAGCCGAGCACGATCGCTTTGCCGACACCGACATGGGCCGCGAAGCGCCGTGAGATCGCCGTTCCGGCCAAGGAACCGATGCCGCCGACCGCAACCGTGAACCCCATCAGGGAGGGCGAGAGCCCCAGCGTCTTGATCGCAAAGATCACATAGAGCGCGGAAAACGCGCCGCCGAAGAGCGGCGAGACGATGCTCATGAAGAGAAGCGGCCTCAGGACCGGCGTATCCGCCAGCGCGGCATACCCTTGTGCGAGATCGCTCAGCAAAGTGGGGCGCGTCTTCGGATTCTCGGGCACCTCCTCCTTGGTCGCAATAGATCCCAGGAAGAACGCCGAGACGACATAGGTCGCCGCATTGACGGCAATCGCGAACGGCGCGGTCAAAGCCTGAACCAGAACTCCCGCAAGAGCCGGGCCGCCGACCTCGGCCAGCGACTCCGTGGTTGAGAGCTTGGTGTTGCCCTCCATCAGAGCGTCGCGGGCGATCAGATGCGGCAGATAAGCATGGTCGGAAATATCGAACAGGATGTTGGCGCCGCCGATGAGGGCACCGACGACGTAGAGCTGTTCCATCGTGAGGAGCCGAAACCAGGCGGCGATAGGGACGGTCAGCAAGACCAGTGCTCTGAGCAGATCTGCGAAAATCATGATCGAGCGCTTGCGCGAGCGATCGACGAAGCCGCCCGCAAAGAAGCCCACGAGCACGCTCGGACCCATGATCAGCGCGGCGAGAATGCCAAGTTCAAACGGCTGGGCGTCGATCGTCAGGACAGAAGCAAGCGCCAAGCCCTCGCGCGCAATGCGCGCGCCAATGGATGACACGGTCTGCGCGGCCCAGAGCCGCATGAAGCCCGCGTGCCGCCAAAGCACGCCAGAGCGGATACTACTTGCCACAAGAAATTCCCCTTCCCTTCAATTCCGTCATGGCCCGGCCCCCCGGTCCGCGCGAAGCGCATCCGGAGGACAAGCTTCACGACCGGGTCACCCATCCGCCGAGCGTCTGCGAGGCGAATTGAGTCAATACGCCGCTGACGCGATGGGTGGCCGCCTCAAGGGCGGCCATGACGAATCTTTTTGTCGTTCCAGTTCGATGCAGGAATGAATCAACAACGTCCGTGCCGACACGGACGTTCGCTCCTTGGCCGTCAGAAGACGGGAAGGATCAGGCGGTAGCGAGGACCTTCATGAGGTGCTGCCTATCCTGCGGCATCCGCCTCTTCGCTCTCATCTTCTTCCTCGCTGCTGTTTTCCGTGAGGGAGAATGACGGAGCGCTTTGGCTCTGCTGCTGCTGTTGTTGCGGGTATGGCTGATCGCCGCCCTGTCCGCCTGGACCGCGGTTCTGGCCCTGATTCTGCTGTTGCTGCTGGGCCTGCTGCTGCTGGTATTGCTGCTGCGCCTGCGCCTGTGCCGCCATGATCCGGTAATAGTGTTCGGCGTGCTGGAGGTAATTTTCCGCCATCACGCGGTCGCCCGATGAGTTGGCGTCGCGCGCGAGCTGGAGATATTTCTCATACACATTCGCCGCGGAGCCGCGGATTTTTACCTCCGGGCCGGACGAATCGAATGTGCGGTTCGGATTGTGTCCGCCGCCGCCATTGTTGTTGTGGCCGCCGCCTGCGTGTTGCGGCCTGCGGCCGCCTCTGCGAGAACGCTTCACCTATTCCCCTATTCTAGAACGAGATCACCATCTGCCAGATATGACGACCCGGCGTCGTTACGGACGCAATCGGGTTAACGCCATTCCCTGCAGGGCTCGTCTTTCGCTTGGCACTGGACCCGCGGCCTGGCCGCTCCGGCACCCCCCGGTCCTATAGACCGATGCCAGCAAGGTCCTATGTCCCCACGGACTACGAACCTAGCGGTTTCCCCCGCTTTTTCCAACTGTTTTCTAGGGCCGCGCGCTTCGGTCTCAGCCGATGTTGGCAGCCGCCACACAGCGTGGAACGCCCGCCAAGTCGGCAAACACCGACAGGACCGTCAGATTGGCGCTCCTCAGGATTGCGCGAATGGCGGCTTCCTGGCCGACGGCAATCTCAAGGAATACGCGCCCACTTGGCGCGAGCGATTTACCGATTCGCGGCGCCAGCGTCCGATAGGCATCCAGTCCATCGGGACCGCCGTCGAGCGCCAAGCGCGGCTCGAACAGTCTGACGTCAGGCGAGAGTTTCTCGATGTCCGCCGTGGCTATGTAGGGCGGATTGCAAAGGATCACGTCGAAGCTTGGTGCTGTTTCATCCAGCCAATCCGACTCGACCAGCGTCGCCCTCGCGTCGAGTTTGTGAGTCTTGGCGTTCTGACGCGCCCAGGCGAGCGTTGCGGGCGAGACATCGGTGCCGACACCTTTGGCATTCGGATACTCGCTGAGAGCCGCGATCAGGAGGCAGCCAGACCCGGTCCCGAGATCCAGAATCGACAAGGGCGCAGCTTTGTCCGGAACCGTCTTGCATAAGGCTTCGATCAAAGTCTCGCTATCCGGCCTGGGAATGAGGACGCCCGGCCCGACCGCAAAGTCGAGGCTCCAGAATTCCTTGTGGCCGAGGATGTAGGCGAGCGGTTCGTGTGCCAGTCGCCGCGCCACGAGCGATTCGAACAGCGCAACGGCGCGGCCCTTGGCGACGAGCGCGCCGGCCTCGACATCGTGCGCGAATTGCCAAAGCAGGCGCGCGTCCAGCCGCGCGCTTTCGCTCCCGGCTTCGGCGAGACGACGCGCGGCGTCGGCGGCCGGGTCCTGACTCAATTTTCCGATTCCAGCGCAGCCAGGCGATCGGCCTGATCCTGCGCCACGAGCGCATCGACGATGTCGCCCAACTCGTCGCCCGAGATGATCTTGTCGAGCTTGTAGAGCGTCAGGTTGATGCGATGGTCGGTCACCCGGCCTTGCGGGAAATTGTAGGTGCGGATGCGCTCGGAACGGTCGCCGCTGCCGACCAGCGACTTGCGCTCGCTGGCGCGCGCACTATCGAGCCGATCGCGCTCGATCTCATAGAGCTTCGCCTTCAGAAGCTTCATCGCCTGCGCCTTGTTCTTGTGCTGCGATTTCTCCGTCTGCTGCGCGATGGCGATGCCGGTGGGAAGATGCGTGATGCGAACGGCGCTTTCCGTCTTGTTGACGTGCTGCCCGCCGGCGCCTTGGGCGCGGTAGACGTCGATGCGCAAGTCCTTGTCGTCGATCTGGATGTCGACATCTTCTGCCTCGGGCAGAACCGCGACGGTCGCCGCCGACGTATGGATGCGCCCGCTAGCTTCCGTCACCGGAACGCGCTGGACGCGATGCACGCCGCTCTCGAACTTCAATTTGGCATAGGCGCCATGGCCGTTGACCTCGAGAACCGCATCCTTGATGCCGCCGAGATCGCTCTCGGTGATCGCCATCAACTCCGTCTTCCAGCCCTGGAGCGCGCAAAAGCGCGTGTACATCTGTAGCAGATCGTGAGCGAAGAGAGCCGCCTCGTCGCCGCCTGTTCCGGCACGGATTTCGATGATCGCTGAGGAGTCGTCGGCGGCATCCTTGGGCAGGAGCTGGATTTGCAGTGCATGTTCGAGGTCCGCGAAGCGCTTCTTCAGTCCGGCGCGCTCCTCCTCGGCGAGTGCTCGCAGTTCGGGTTCGGTGTTGGAATCCGTCGCGAGCGTCTCGGCGTCTGCAAGCTGGTCCTGCACCGAGCGATACTCGCGCACGACTTCGACCACGGGCGCAAGCTCCGCGTGTTCCTTGGAGAGCTTCACATAGCCGGCGCCGCCGCCACCCGAGGAAAGCTCCGCCTCGATCGCATGAAAGCGATCCAGCAGGCGCTCAAGTTTAGCGGTCGGGATCATCGATTCGCTCGTCAGGGCCGGCCCTGACGATATACGCTAAGAGACGGGTTCGAGCGCGACTTCCGCATTGCCGCGGGCGGCCTCGATCTCGGCAGCTTTCTTCTCGCAAAGCTCGACGACGTGATCGAGCAGCTTGTCGTTGTCGAGGCGATAGGCCGGCTTGCCGTTGAGATAGATCATGCCATGGCCCTTGCCCGCGCCACCGCCGGTGAAGGCGAGATCGGTTTCGCGCGCCTCCCCCGGACCGTTGACGACGCAGCCGATGATCGAGAGCGACATCGGCGTCGAGATGTGCTTCAGCCGGTCTTCGAGTTGGCGGACCGTTTCGATGACGTTGAAGCCCTGGCGCGCACAGCTGGGGCACGACACGATGTTCACGCCGCGATGCCGCAGGTTGAGCGATTTCAGGATGTCGAAACCGACGCGTACTTCTTCGACGGGATCGGCGGACAGCGAGACGCGGATCGTGTCGCCGATGCCGCTCCACAACAGCATGCCCATGCCGATCGAGGACTTCACGGTGCCGGAAATCATGCCGCCCGCCTCGGTGATGCCGAGATGGATCGGGCAATCGACTGCATCGGCGAGCTGCTGATAGGCGGCGACGGCCAGGAAGGCGTCGGATGCTTTCACTGAAATCTTGTATTCGCGGAAATCGAGGTCATCGAGAATCTTGGCGTGGTTGAGCGCGCTCTCCACCATCGCCTCGGGGCACGGCTCGCCATACTTTTCGAGCAAGTCCTTTTCGAGACTACCAGCGTTGACGCCGATGCGCATCGAGCAGCCGTGGTCCTTGGCCGCCTGCACCACGTCCTTGACGCGCTGTTCCGAGCCGATATTGCCGGGATTGATGCGCAGGCATGCCGCGCCTGCAACTGCCGCCTCGATGGCGCGCTTGTAGTGGAAGTGGATATCCGCCACGACAGGGATGTTCGAGGCGCGCGTGATGGCGCGCATGGCCTTGGTCGAGTCCTCGTCCGGGCAGGAGACGCGCACGATGTCGGCGCCGGCTTCCTCGATGGCGCGGATCTGATCGATCGTCGCGCGCGCATCGCCGGTCACGGTGTTGGTCATCGTCTGCACGGAAATCGGCGCATCGCCGCCGATGAGGACCTTGCCGACGCGGATCTGGCGCGACTTGCGCCGGTGGATATCGCGATATGCGCGCACGCTCATTGTGCCGAAGCTCCCTTGTTCGAGCGGTCGACTATGGATTGCGGGTCCAGCGACAACGCCTCCGCAAGTTGGGTCCCCTTGCCAGCATAACCCATGGACTGACCATCGAGTTCCACTTCCACGGCACCCGCATTCGTCGTCGTCAGCGTGACGCCCGTCTTGTTCGGTACGCGGAAGGTGTCGCCCGGATTGAGCGCGCGGTTGATGTAGACGATGTTGCCCGCGCCCTGGACTAGAATGCGCGTCGCCTGGTGGACGCGCAGAACGACGCGCGCGTTGACGTTCTGCTGACCATAGGCGGTGCCGGCCGGCAACGGCGCTTCAGTCGCGGGAGCGATCGGCGTCGTTGCGGCGGCTGGCGGCGGTGAGTCCACGGCCGCAGCGGGTGCAGAGACTGGCGAAGGCGCGACGACGCGCCGTGCCACGTGCGTCGCGACCGGTTTGGTCGCGGCCTGCGTTGGAGCCGGGGGCGTCGAAGGTTGCGAGACGACCGAGCTTGCCGACGTGATCAGATAGTAGGCGCCGTAGAGCATCAGAAGCGCGACGACCGCGGCGCCGATCTTCCAGCCCTGCGGCAGACGGCGATGGTCATCCTCGTCGATGACAGTAACGTGCGGAATGTGATCGGAGTCCGAGCGGCCGGCGATTTCCGCCTTGTAGCGCTCGACGCATTGCGCGGTGTCGAGACCAAGATAATCCGCATAGGAGCGCACAAAGCCGACGGCATAGGTCCGGCCGGGAAGCGCCTCGAGCCGGTCTTCTTCGAGAGCCTCGAGATGGTCCTTGCGAATCTTCAGAACCTTGGACGCCGTCGCCAGATCGTCACCGCGACGCAGACGCGCGGCGCGCAAATCCTGGCCGACGGTCTCCAGCGGGGCATCGCTGTCGCCGGAAATCTCGCGCAGATGGATGCGGCGGCTCTTCATATTGCCGCTGTCATCGAGCGTCAGACGGGTCACTTTGGTCATCGGCAACAAATATACACACTGCAACGCGCCAGCCAGCCCATTCTTTGAAAATTGCCGGGAATTCAGGCGTTTCTTAGGCTTGGCGACGGACAAATCGGCGCATGTGGGCAATGAAACCGTGAACCGCCGGCGGCGGTTACTTCAGGACGATTCCGCGCTCGGCTGCAAAAGCGGTCAACCGCGTGCGCAAGCTGTGATCGGTGCGCCCGCACAATTTGTCGACGAAGGGCGCCACCTCTGCCAATGCCATGCTGCGGATCATCATCTTGATCGGCCCGATGTTCGCCGGCGACATCGAGAGCGTGCGCAATCCAAGACCCAGAAGTGCCATGGCGTCGAGCGGTTTGCCGGCCATCTCGCCGCACAAGGACAGTTCGCCATGCGCCTCGGCCGAGCTGTTGACAATGAGGCGGATCAACGTGAGCGCGGCGGGGTTCAGATTGTCGTAGCGCCGTGCCACGCGCGGATTTGTCCGATCCACGGCGAAGGCGAACGACAGGAGATCGTTGGAGCCGATGGACACGAAATCGGCATTGCGCATGAGCTGCGGCAACATGAAGGCCAGCGACGGCACTTCCAGCATCGCGCCGACCAGCACCTGACGCGGTCGCTCCATGCTGACAAGGCGCGCGCGCTCGATCTCGCGATCGACCATGGAGCGGGCCCGGTTGAACTCGTCGACGTTCGAAACCATGGGCAGAAGAATGCGCAAGGTGCGCCCCGCCGCTGCCATCAGGAGCGCGCGCACCTGGTAGCGCAGCAGTGCCGGACGATCGAGTGCGATGCGGATGGCACGCCAGCCGAGCGCCGGATTGCCCTCGCGCTCCCAGCGCGCATAAGGCAACACCTTGTCGCCGCCGAGATCGAGCGTGCGAAACACGACGGGTTTATCGCCTGCCGCTTCGATGATGTTGCGATAGAAGGCGACCTGGTCGGACAGGCGCGGCATGGTCTCGCCGATCATGAATTGCAGCTCGGTGCGGAAGAGCCCGATGCCGTCGGCACCAGACTCCGACAGATGAGGCATATCGAGAAGCAGACCCGCATTCATCATCAGCTTGATCTGCACGCCGTCCTTCGTGACCGCGGGCAAGTCGCGCAGGGCAGCAAAACGCGCCTGGGCGTGCTCGCGCAAGGTGCGCTTGGCCTCGAAGGCGGCAACGATCTCGGCCTGAGGCCGTAGGTGTGCCTCACCGGATTCGCCATCGACCACGATCGTGTCGCCGACGCGCGCGGAGTCGGTGATGCCTTCCGCTGATCCGATGAGTGGCAAACCCATCGAGCGGGCAACGATGGCGACATGCGACGTGGAAGCCGCGTCCTCGAGCACCAGGCCGACCAGGCGCTCGCGGCCATAGTCGAGCAACTCGGCGGGCCCCATGGCGCGCGCGACGACGACCGCGTTCAAAGGAAGCTCCTGCACGGCCGACGAGCCCGTCAGATGCTGCAACAGCCGGCGCGCGAGATCATCCAGATCATGCAGGCGTTCACGGAGCGCGGGATCGTCGAGGCGATGGACGCGCACGCGCATTTCGTCCTGCACGCGCTCGACCGCCGCCTCGGCGGTGAGGCCGGTACGGATGGCATCGCGCATGCGCTGGCGCCAGCCCTGGTCATGTGCGAAGAGCCGATAGGCTTCGATCACCTCCCTGCCCTCGCCGGTCAAGTCGAGTTCGCGGGAGTCGAGCATTTCGTCGACGGAGTCGCGCAAGGAACCGATGGCGTCTTCGAGCCGGGTCAACTCCTCGGCGGGATTGTCGGCGATCATGCGCTCGACCAGGACGCGTGGTTCGTGCAGCACGATGCGCCCGACCGCGACGCCTTCGGAAAGCCCCTCGCCGTGGAAAACACGCGGACGATCGACGCGCAGTTCCGGCTCGTCGAGTTCGGCGATGTTGAAGAGCCCACCCTGCGCGACGACTTCCGCCAGCACCATCGACACGGTCTGCAACGCCTCGACTTCCTCTTCTGCGTAGAGGACGGCGGCGCGGTTCTGCACGGTAAGAACGCCGAACACCTGACCGCCGCGCACGATGGGCACGCCGAGGAAGGACCTGTAGGGATCCTCGCCGGTCTCCGGCCGGTAGGAGAAACGCGGATCGGACGGCGCGTCGCTCAGATTGACGGGTTCGGCACTCTCGGCGACGAGCCCGACCAAGCCCTCGCCCTCCTTCAGCCGCGTGTTGTGAACGGCGGACCGGTTGAGCCCTTCGGTGGCAAAGAGTTCGAGCGCCTTGCCGGCGCGGCGCAAATAGATCGAGCAGACCTCGGCGACCATGTTGGTGGCGATCACAGTGACAAGCTTGTCGAGCCGCGTCTGCGCGCTCGACTGTTCCGCCATGATTTCTCTGAGGCGCCGCAAAAGCAGACGTGGACCGCCCGCCGCGACTGCCATCAGGCCACGTCCAGCTCGTAGGCCGAGTGCAAGGCGCGGACCGCGAGCTCCACATATTCTTCGGAAATCAGGACGGAGACCTTGATCTCCGACGTCGAGATCACCTGGATGTTGATGCCCTTCTCCGACAGCGTGCGGAACATCGTCTGCGCCACGCCGGGATGGGCGCGCATCCCGATGCCGATGATCGAGACTTTGGCAACGTTGGCATCATGCGTGATCTCGCGATAGCCGATCTGGGGTGCCGCCTTCTCGATCGAGGCCAGCGCGCGCCCCAGTTCGCTGCGTGAAACGGTGAAGGTGAGATCGGTCTTCTTGCCGTCTTCCGACACGTTCTGCACGATCATGTCGACATTGACGCCGGAGTCGGCGAGCGGCCCGAAGATCGCGGCCGCAATGCCGGGACGATCCGGAATCTTATGCAGCGTGATTTTCGCCTCGTCGCGCGAATAGGCGATGCCGGTTACGGGTTTCTTTTCCACGATGTCTTCCTCGTCGCACAGAAGCGTTCCGCCCGCGTCGGGAGCGAAGGTGGAAAGAACGCGGGTGGGCACGCGATGAAGCATGGCAATTTCGACGGAGCGCGTCTGCAGCACCTTGGCACCCAAAGACGCCATTTCGAGCATTTCTTCGTAGGCGACCTTTTCCAGCCGCCTGGCCTTGGGCACGATCCGCGGGTCGGTGGTGTAGACGCCGTCGACGTCGGTGTAGATGTCGCAGCGATCCGCTCGTAGCCCCGCCGCGACGGCGACGGCCGAGGTGTCGGAGCCGCCGCGGCCCAAGGTCGAAATCCGATCGTGCGCAGCGACGCCTTGATAGCCCGCCACGACCGCTACTTCGCCGCGCGCCAAACTCTCGTTCATCAACTCGGGATCGACCCCTTCGATGCGGGCGTGACCGTGCACCGCGGAGGTGCGGATCGGGATCTGCCAGCCAAGCCAGGATCGCGCCGGCACGCCGAGAGCGCCAAGCGCGACTGCCAAGAGCCCGGCCGTGATCTGCTCGCCGGCGGCCATTACGACGTCGAGCTCGCGCGGATCAGGAATAGCGATCGCGTTCGCGCCCGACGCCTTTGCGGCTTCGTTGGTCCAGCCGATCAGCTTATTCGTCTCGCCCGCCATGGCCGAAACCACGACAGCGACCTCGTTGCCGCGATCGCGCTCGCTTTTCACCAGGGTGGCGACATGGCGAATGCGGTCCAGATCGGCCACCGACGTGCCGCCGAATTTCATCGCAATCTTCGCCATCCACCCGTCCCGTTTGCGGCCCGCATGCTCCCGGCATACATAGACGCCAGCCGATCCACGCTCAACGCGAATTCTGAAATGAGTGACTCAACCGTTGACGAAGCCGAAGTCGCCAAGTTTTCGGCGCTGGCCGAGGAGTGGTGGGATCCGACCGGCAAATTCGCGCCGCTGCACAAGTTCAATCCCGTAAGGCTGGCATTCATCCGCGACACCGTGGCGTCACACTTCGGTCGCGATGCGAAAAGTCTGAAACCGTTCGCCGGCTTGACTCTCCTGGACATCGGTTGCGGCGGCGGACTGTTATGCGAGCCGACGACGCGACTGGGCTTTGCCGTCACCGGTGCCGATCCCTCCGCGAAGAACATCGGCACCGCCAGGGCACATGCGGCGATGTCCGGCCTCGCCATCAGCTATCGCGAATCGACGGCCGAAGCGCTTGTTGCAGATGGCGCCACCTTCGATATCGTCCTCAACATGGAGGTCGTCGAGCATGTCGCCGACCTCCGGGCATATCTTCGGGCATGCGCAAGGCTGGTTAACCCCGGCGGGCTGATGGTGGTCGCAACGTTGAACCGGACGCTCAAGGCGCTGGCACTGGCGAAGATCGGGGCGGAATATGTTCTGCGCTGGCTTCCGCCGGGAACACACGACTGGAATCGGTTCGTCACGCCGGCCGAACTTCGCAGAATGCTCGAAGAGTCAGGCCTCAACCCTTTGAAAGTCCAAGGCGTAGAATTCAATCCGCTCGCCTGGGAATGGCGGCTGTCTGCCGATGTTGACGTGAACTATATGGTGGTCGCGAGCCGCTAGTTGGCGCCATCGAGGTCGGGCGGTAGCGGCGAGACGTCCACCCCCTCGTCGAGGAGATCCTTCGCCTCCTTGAGCGTGGCTTCACCGTAGATGTGCCGCTCCTCCGACTTGCCATAGTGGATGTTGCGGGCCTCTTCGGCGAATTTCGGCCCGACATAGTCGGCGTTTTCCTGAACGTATTTGCGCAGGCCCGTCATGAACTGGCGCACCTTTTTGCGCTCTTCCGAGTTCGTCGTGAGCTTCTTTGCGCCCGCGACGGCCGGGGCCATGATCGCCTTTTCCACCTTCTTCGACTCGCAGATGGGGCAGACGACCCGGCCGGACTTCGCCTGGCTGTCGAAGGCGGCCGAATCCTTGAACCAGCCCTCGAACTCGTGGCGGTTGTGGCAACGAAGGTTGTAGACGATCACGCAATTGCCTCAGGCGGACCCATCGGGGGAATTATATCCCAAACTGGAAGCCCGCAACTACCATTCGGAAGCCATTAGGACGTCTAGTGGCGCGAAGGCAACACCGCCAACATTAACCAGGCGCCGAGTGCGGCTAGTTTTTCGTCCTGCGTCCAAGGCGGCCCTGCCTGCTTGCCGAACGCGACGAGACGCGCCTTGGCAGCGGCAGTGGTTACAGGGAGCTTTTGAAGCTCATTCTCCATGTCGCGTTCATGCACGCGGCGCACCGTAATCTCGCTTCTGTCGCAAGCCGCTGCGACGGCATCGCGATAGAACTCGCCTTCCGCCGTATGAATGAGTGCATGCGACGCGAGAATGGCACGGAGGTCTGGAAGCGGCTTTCCTGAAGCAGTCAGCACGCAACAGGCGCGAAGCGGTGTTTCGCGATTGATTTGTGAAAGCGCCTTGCGAGCCAGTTTCGCGGTCGCGGTGGAACACGTTTCGATGAACGCCTCGGCTCTATCGAACGGCATCGGTTCGGCTTCGTGAAACGGCTGCTTCGAGCCTTTGATGGTCGGATCGCAAAGCTGCATCCGATCGCGTGTCACGAGCTGCGGATCTTTCGCGTTGCCCGCGAGTACGACATAGGCCGCCCAACCGGAATGGGAGCGGACGCCCAGCGTTGCGCGTTCAGGGTGTCTTGTACGGCCGGTCATGCTGCAAGCTTGGCACACGCGAGCGCGCATCCGTGACAGCAGTGGGATCGATATCCGCTACGATGACGCCCGGCTCCGTGCCACCCTCGGCGAGGATTTCGCCCCAGGGCGCGATGATAAGCGAATGTCCGTAGGTCTTGCGACCGTTCGCGTGGGTCCCGCCTTGCGCCGGCGCCAGCACGAACGCGCCGTTCTCGATCGCCCTTGCCCGAAGCAGCACGTGCCAGTGCGCCTTTCCTGTGGTCTCGGTGAACGCCGATGGCACGGTGAGCAGGAAGGCGCCCTTCTGCGCCAGCGTTCGATAGAGCTGCGGAAAGCGCATGTCATAACAGATCGTCATACCGATCTTGCCGAATGGCGTGTCAACGAGCGTTGCGCTGTCGCCGCCGGCGACGGTGTTCGACTCGCGGTATTTCTCGCCGGACGGCAGATCAACGTCGAAGAGATGGATCTTGCTGTAGCGCGCGGCAATGCGCCCTTTGGGATCGATCAGGAAGGAGCGGTTGGCGGTCTTGCTGTCGCTGACCTTGATCGCCAGCGATCCGATGAGCAGCCAGGCGCCGAGTTCTTCGGCCAACGCCGTGAACGCCGGAAGCGCGGGATCATGAGCCTCATCGAAGCTCTTCTCCAGCTTGGCTCCGCCATCCGGCGCCATGAGGGTCGTGTTCTCAGGCGTCGCGATGAATTGCGCGCCCTTGGCCTTGGCTTCGCGGATCAATTCGCTGGTCGTGCGGATATTCTCCGCGACATCGTCCGTCGAACGAAGTTGAACGCAGGCGGCGCGAAAGCCAGCCATCAGCTTTTCAGCAGGGGATCGAGCTGACCCTGGCTCTCGAGTGCATAGAGTTCTTCGCAACCGCCGACATGCTGCTCGCCGATGAAGATTTGCGGCACTGTGCGCGCGCCGTTCGTCACGTCTTCCATTTCCTGCCTGGCATCGGCGTCCATGAACACGTCGACCTCATCGAAAGTGGCGCCCTTTTTCTTCAGGAGCGCCTTCGCCCGAACACAATAGGGGCAGATCGGCGTGGTATAGATCTTGATCTTCGGCATGACGGACGACTCAACGGCACCTTCTCGTGACGGTTATATAATACTGCCTGCTAACGGACGAACAACGCGCGCAAGCACTAGCACGAACACTTTTGCCGCACCTGCGCGTTTTAGCGCCCTGGCGCACGCGTTCACGGTTGCTCCGGTGGTTAACACATCGTCGACGAGCACAGTATTTCTCCCGGCAATGGCGGATTTGTGGCGCACGGAGACGCGAAACGCCCCCTGCATGTTGCGGTGGCGCGCTTTTGCCGAGGGCATCATGCCTTGGCTCGGTGTGCGACGATGGCGCGTGAGAGCAGCCACGTTGATCGGCTTGCCGGTAAGTCTGCCGAGCGCTCTGGCGAGTTCGGCGGATTGATTGTAGCGGCGCATCCACAAGCGCAGCGGGTGCAACGGAACCGGCAGAATGACATCGCTCTCGGCCATCAGACTGCGGCCGCTGCGTTCGAGCCAGCGAGCGAAGGTGGGCGCGAGATCGAGCCGGTCGGCATGTTTCAAAGCCAGGATCGGTCCCCTGCTCTTCTCGTTGTAGCGCATGATGGCGCGTGCCTTGTCGAAGTCCGGAGGGCTTGCCAGGCAGGCCGCGCAACGCGAGTCGCTACCCGGATCCAACTCGAAGGGCAAACCGCAACAGTCGCACATCGGCCCGTCGAGAAACTGGATCTCTTGCCAGCATTGCGAACAAAGGGCGCCGGGATCGGTGACCTGTTTTCTGCACGCCATGCAAAGCGGAGGAAAGAGAAGATCGATTAGCGCCAAATCATCGGCTCCATTGCGCCGCGCATATGCCGTATCCTAACGCAATGGCCAGTGGACCACCGCGCATATTCGACCGCCATGCCGTCGCACTGCATCAGGCACGTGCACGCGCGATCGCCGGCGAGATGTTTCTCGTTCGCCAGGCTGCCGAAGGACTGGCGCAACGACTGGACGCAGTACGTCGTACATTTTCAAGCGCGCTGGAATTAGACGGGAGCGACGTCTCCGCCGCTCTTCTCGGACCGCGCGCCGAACACTGGACGAGAGAAGCGCTACCCGACGACGAATCCCTGCGCGGCGAGCCGCAACAATTCGACCTGGTCGCCAGCGTCCTGTCGCTCCACAGCGTGAACGATCTGCCTGGCGTGCTCTTTCAGATCGGGCGTGTCCTGAAGCCGGATGGGCTGTTCGTCGCCGCGTTGTTCGCCGGCGAGACTCTGCGCGAATTGAGGGAGTCGTTATCTGCAGGCGAACTGGAGACCCTGGGCGGGATAAGCCCACGCGTCGCACCCTTTACCGATGTTCGCCAGCTTGGCGGCTTGTTGCAGCGCGCCGGATTCGCCCTCCCGGTGGCGGATGTTGAACGCACCGTGGTGCACTATCGCGAACTCCAGACCCTTGTCTCGGACCTGCGCGCGATGGGCGAGACAAATGCGTTGCACGAGAGAAGTCGAAAACCTCTGCACCGCAAAACGCTGGCGGCATCACGCTCCCACTACGCGAACAACCACGCCGATCCCGACGGGCGGCTGCGCGCCACGTTCGAAATCGCGTACCTGACGGGTTGGTCGCCGCACGAGAGCCAGCAGCAACCACTGAAGCCCGGGTCAGCGGTCACGCGACTGGCAGACGCGCTGAACACGACCGAGCAAAGCGCCGGCGAAGCCGCGCCCAAACGCTAGAGGTTGGAGGCAAGCGTATAGAAGACGAGGAGCGCCGTTCCGATTTGCGTGACACCCGCGATGATCAGGATCGAAATGAGGGCGGCGATCAGCGCATACTCGATGGCCGTCGCACCGTTTTGATCGCGCAGCAGCGACGCTAGAGCAGATCGCGCAGCATGGCGACGAGCGGCTGATCGGCTGGCGGCATCGCCAGCGCTGTCAACGCGCGCGGCTTCAGCCATTTGAGCGCGGTGTGCTCGCGCGCCGTGGCTGTGCCTTCCCAGCGACGGCAGACATAGAGCGGCATTAGGAGTTGAAAGTCGGGATAGGTGTGCGACGCGAACGTAAATGGCGCCAGACACGGTTCCGAGATCGTGATCCCCAATTCCTCGTGGAATTCCCGAATCACGGTTTCCTCCGGACGCTCGCCCGGTTCGACTTTGCCGCCAGGAAATTCCCATAGGCCCGCCATACGCTTGCCCGGCGGGCGCTGTGCAACGAGCACTCGGCCGTCCGGATCGATCAAGGCGCAGGCAGCGACCAGCAAAAGCCTTTGCCCTGACGGTGCCACGATGCCGGTGCCTCCTTTAAGGCCGATTTAAGCGGATCGATAAAATTCGAACAAATCGCGCCGCCACCAGATGAGTTCGCCATCGTCGGGATCATAGCTTGTGCCGGTGCGCACAAAGCCGTTTCGTTCCAGCACTTGCTGCGAAACGAGGTTCGCTGTGGCAGTGGCCGCCGTCACGGTGGAGATAGAAGCGTCATTGCGCGCTTGTTCCAGCATGGCGCGCACGGCGTGCGAGGCATAGCCGTTGCCGCGACGGCCTCTCGCGATGCCGTAGCCGATCTCGACCTTTCCGTCCTCGGAGGGCGGCAGCTTGTAACCGCAAAGCCCGACCACTTCGTCGCCTGCAACGATGAGCCAGCTTCCTTCGCATCGAGCGTCTCTCAGCCTGGCGCTCATGGCACGCAGAACGCGAAGCATCTCCGGCGAATCGACTCCGTCGGGTGGGAGCCTCAAGCCGTCCATGGGCGCAGCCGCATCACCCAGCATCCAGGCGAAATACTCGTCTAGAGCTGCAACAAGCGTGACTGGTTCAACTGCGATAACTAGCATTGATGTCGATGTAGCCGTGCGTAAGGTCGCAAGTCCAGACGCGCGACTTGCCAATGCCCAATCCGAGATCGATGGTGATCTCGACTTCGCTTCCCTTGACCGCCTTCGTCGCCGCGGCTTCGTCGTACCTGGCGGCACGCTCCCCCTTTTCCGCGACGACATGATTGCCGAAGGCAATTCTGAGCTTGTCTCGATCGGCGGCTTCGCCCGCTTTGCCCACCGCCATGACGATGCGGCCCCAGTTGGCGTCCTCGCCCGCGATCGCGGTTTTCACTAGTGGCGAATTGGCGACGGAGAGCGCGACGCGCTTGGCTGCGTCGTCGCTCTCGGCGCCGGTCACGTCGATGCGGATCAGTTTCTGGGCACCTTCGCCGTCGCGCACGACCTGGAGCGCAAGATCGAGGAGCACGGCGTCGAGCTTGCGGCGGAACTCGTTCAGTCGCTTGTCGCTGGCCTTCGCTATCGTCGCATGGTGAGCGCCCTTGCCGGTCGCAAACAGCAGCAGCGTGTCGCTTGTCGAGGTGTCGCTGTCGACCGTAATCGCGTTGAACGACGAGTTGACGGACTCGGAAAGAAGGTCGTGCAAAACGGGCGCGGCCAAATTGGCATCCGTGAACACGAAGGACAGCATCGTCGCCATGTCGGGCGCGATCATGCCCGAGCCCTTGGCGATGCCGTTGATGGTCACGTGCTTGCCATCGATCATGGCCGATGCCGTCGCGAGCTTCGGATAGGTATCGGTCGTCATGATGGCTTCCGCCGCAGAGCGCCAACCGTCGGCCGCGCCGTCCTCCGCCAACGTTCCCAGGATTCGCGTGATCCGTCCTGCTGGAAGGGGTTCGCCGATGACACCGGTGGAAGCCATGAAGACCTCGGCGGCACGGCAGCCGATGATCGCGGCCGCGGATTGCGCGATCTGTTGGGCGCCCTCAAAGCCGGCCCGGCCGGTGAAGGCGTTGGCATTGCCGCTGTTGACGACAAGAGCGCGGGCGCCCCCCGTCCTCACATTGGCCTTGCACCATTCGACCGGCGCCGACGCGGTTTTTGACTTGGTAAAGACGCCTGCGACCTGCGTGCCCGGCGAAAACACGGCCAGCAGCACATCCCTGCGGTCCTTGTAACGCACGCCAGCCGCACCCGTGCTCAGGCGCACGCCCGCCAGCGGCGGAAGTTTCGGGAATGATTTGGGAGCCAACGGTGAGACTGCGCCGCCGCCGGCCTTAGCCTTGATCGCGGCTGGTTTCCCCTTTGGCATCGACGCGCCCTTGCCCCGAGTGATCGGGCGGGCATGTGACTGGAATCGCCTGATTTGACAAGGGGGTGAGCCGTTCTTATCTCTCCGCCGCGGCTGCCATGCCGGACGAACACCCACGGCCCGCACAATAAGGCCGATCAACGAGGACTTCATGCTGGGTTTCAGCGGCATAGCACAACGCTTTTTCGGTTCTGCCAACGAACGGAAGCTCCGCCCGTTCGCCGCCCGCGTGCCTGAAATCAACGCACTGGAACCGAAGTTCGCCGCCATGAGCGACGCGCAACTGCGTGAGATGACGCCGGCCTTCAAGGAGCGCCTGGCGAAGGGCGAAACGCTCGAGGATATCCTACCGGAAGCCTTTGCCGTGGTTCGCGAAGCGGCCAAGCGAACACTTGGCCAGCGACACTTCGACGTTCAGCTGATCGGCGGCATGGTGCTCCACTACGGCAACATTGCCGAGATGAAGACCGGCGAAGGCAAGACCCTTGTCGCCACGCTTCCCGTCTATCTGAACGCACTCGCCGGCGAAGGCGTGCATGTCGTTACAGTGAACGACTATCTCGCCAAGCGCGATGCGGAATGGATGGGTCAGATCTATCAATTCCTCGGTCTCAGCGTCGGCTGCATCGTCCATGGCCTAACCGACGATGAGCGCAAGACCGCCTATGGCGCGGACGTGACCTACGGCACCAACAACGAGTTCGGCTTCGATTATCTGCGCGACAACATGAAGTACTCGATCGCGACGATGAGCCAGCGCGGCCATTCCTATGCGATCGTCGACGAAGTGGACTCGATCCTGGTGGATGAGGCGCGCACGCCGCTGATCATTTCGGGACCGACGGACGATTTGACCGCGATGTATGTCGCGGTCGACGCCATGATTCCCGAGCTCATCCCGCCGCAAAAGGTCAAGACCGGAAAGAAGATCAAGGAGAAGGACGGAAAGGTTGTCGACGAGGTCGTCCAGGACAAGGGCGACTACGAAGTCGACGAAAAGACGCGCAACGTCACGCTAACCGAAGCGGGCAACGAGCACATGGTGCAGCTTCTGCGCGGCGCGGGCCTGCTCGAAACCGGCGATCTCTACGACATCGAGAACATCTCGATCGTCCACCATGTCAACCAGGCGCTGAAAGCGCACAAGGTCTTCCAGAAGGATCGTGACTACATCGTCAAAGGCGACAAGGTCATCATCATCGACGAGTTCACCGGCCGCATGATGGAGGGTCGGCGCTATTCCGAGGGTCTGCACCAGGCGCTCGAAGCGAAGGAAAAAGTCGAGGTTCAACCGGAAAACGTCACGCTCGCCTCGATCACATTCCAGAACTATTTCCGTCTTTACGACAAGCTTGCCGGCATGACGGGCACCGCGATGACCGAAGCGGCGGAGTTCATGGACATCTACAAGCTCGACGTCATGGAGGTGCCGACCAACCTTCCGGTCTGCCGCCTCGATGCCGACGACGAGGTCTACCGCACGGCCGATGAAAAGAACGAAGCCATCATCAAACTCGTGGAGGAGTGCCGCAAGAAGGGCCAGCCCGTCCTTGTCGGTACGACCTCGATCGAGAAATCGGAACATTTGTCCGACCTTCTGAAGAAGCGGAAGATCCAGCACAATGTGCTGAACGCGCGCTATCACGAACAGGAAGCCCAGATCGTCGCCCAGGCCGGCGCGCCGGGTACCGTCACCATCGCAACCAACATGGCCGGCCGCGGTACCGACATCCAGCTCGGCGGCAATGCCGATATGCGCATCAAGGTCGAGCTTGGCGGAATTGTCGACGAAGCCGAACTGGCGCGGCGCGCGGATGAAATCCGTTCGGAAATCCGCGTCGACAAGGAAAAGGTGATCGCCGCTGGCGGTCTCTACATCGTCGGCACCGAACGGCACGAGAGCCGTCGCATCGACAATCAGCTGCGCGGGCGGGCCGGCCGCCAGGGCGACCCCGGCGCGTCCAAGTTCTTCCTGAGCCTTCAGGATGATCTGATGCGCATCTTCGGAACGGAGCGCATGGATTCGGTCCTGGCGCGCCTTGGTCTCGAGAAGGGCGAGGCCATCGCGCATCCCTGGGTCAACAAGGCTCTCGAGAAGGCCCAGCAGAAAGTCGAAGCGCGCAACTTCGAGATGCGCAAGAACATCCTGAAATACGACAACGTGCTGAACGACCAGCGCAAGGTTATCTTCGAGCAGCGCCGCGAGATCATGTCGGCCGATGACGTCAGCGATCAGATTGCCGAGTTTCGCGTCGAGGTGGTGCAGGATCTCGTCAGCGCGCACATCCCGGAAAAGGCCTATGCGGAGCAGTGGGACGCACTAGGTCTGCAAGGCGAGATCGGCCGGATCTTCGGTCTCGACCTGCCCGTCGTGGACTGGACCAAGGAAGAAGGCATCGCCGACGAAGAAGTGCGCGAGCGTATTCAGAATGCAGTCGAGAAGCGGGCCGCCGAACGCGCCGCGAATTTTGGTCCGGAGATCATGCGCTATGCGGAAAAGACGATCTTGTTGCAGACGTTGGATCACGATTGGCGCGAGCACATCGTGCAGCTCGATCATTTGCGCCAATATGTCGGGCTGCGCGGTTACGGCCAGCGCGATCCGCTGAACGAGTACAAAAGCGAGGCGTTTTCGCTATTCGAAGGCCTGCTTGGCAGGATGCGTAGCGATGTCATTCGTCAACTCATGCACATTCAAGTTGCCGAGGAAGCTCCGCCTCTCGTCGATCCTTCGCCGCAGCAGATGCGCGCTTCGCATATAGATCCACTTACCGGCGAAGAGGAGATCGCCGACGCTCCGCCTTCGAGCGGCCCGCGGCTGATGCAGAGGCCGCGCGACGTGCAGGTCGATCCCAACAATCCGCAGACCTGGGGCAAGGTCCAGCGCAATGCACCCTGCCCGTGCGGCTCTGGACGCAAATTCAAGCACTGCCACGGCGCACTTGTCTGAACGGCGTGTCGCAAAGTTGCCGTGATTTTACGATGAAATAATGCGATAAACCCGTGTTGGCGTACGCCTCGTGTGCGCGCCACCAGTTCAGGGGGATGACATGGCAATAGGCTTTCTCGCCGCAAGCCTCGTAGCCGCGGCGATTTCGGGTTCCGGCCCCGCGAGTGCCGACATTCAGCTGGCCGCGAACAATCCCATCACGCTTCGCGTCTGCAATCATACGAGCAACACGACACTGATCGGATCAAGTTTCATTCCGATCGGCGGCAGGGAATGGCGCAACAAGGGCTGGACCAAAGTGAACGCCGGCGCGTGCCGGGACATCTTCACGACCAACAATCGCACTTTCTACGCCCGTGCCGAAGTGCAAGGTCACTCCGACGAATATTGGGGCACCGATATCAAGCAATGTATCGAATATCCCGGTCCATACGATTTCATGACCGGGTCCAACGACACTACCTGTCCGGAGGGCGAACCGGCACAGTTCACGACCTTCCATTCCGACGGACGCCCAGTCTATGTGTGGAATTTGAACCCATAGTCTGGTGGCGACGCCGCGATCGGTTCAACATGCTCCCCTGACACGCGAAGCGGGAAAGCGACGCCATGACACCGTTCAAGATCAACATTCCGCAAACGACACTTGACGCCATCCGCGCGAAGGTCCGCGCGTACGAGTGGCACGAGATGCCGCGTGGCGATGGCCTCGAAGGCAGTTGGGCCTATGGTGCCAATCTCGACTTCATGAAAGCGCTCTGTGCCTATTGGGTCGATGGCTATGACTGGCGCAAATGGGAAGCTGCGCTCAACTATTTCCCGCAGTTCGTCGCCCATGTCGAAGATTTCGATCTGCATTTCTACTATGTGAAAGGTTCTGGACCGGCACCGAAACCTTTGATCCTGAGTCACGGCTGGCCAGGATCGGTGTTCGAATTCCTGCACATCATCGAAAAACTCGCGCATCCCGAAAAGCACGGCGGCGATGTGAAGGATGCTTTCACGCTCGTTGTCCCTTCCTTGCCCGGCTATGGTTTTTCCGGAAAGCCCAAGCGTCCCATTGGACCGCGCACAACAGCACGTCTTTTCGACAAGCTGATGACCGACGTCGTGAAGCTGCCCAACTACATCGCGCAAGGCGGCGATTGGGGCAGCGCGATCTCCGCGCTTATGGGCTATGAAGGCAAAGGCTGTCGCGCCGTGCATCTGAACATGATGGGCTGGGTTTCGCCCGGTGTCGGAGCCGAGACGCCGGAGGAGAAGGAGTTCGCGACAAAGGCAGGCGCTCTATTCCAGGCCGAAGGTGCGTACTTCATGGAACAGACGACCAAGCCGCAGACCTTGTCCTACGGAATGATGGATTCGCCTGTCGGCGTCGCGGCGTGGATCGTGGAGAAATTTCACGGCTGGTCTGATTGCCGCAAGGGCTTCGAGAACGCCTACACCAAGGACCAGCTTCTGACGAACATCATGATCTATCTGGTCACGCGCACCTTCAACACGGCGACCTGGATGTATCGCGGGCGCGCCGAGGAACAGGTGACGATGCCCATTCCGCGCGGCGCAAGATTGGAGAAGCGCACTGGTATCGCGGCGTTTCCCGTCGACCTCATTCCGTTTCCACCACGGAGCCAGGTCGAGCGCAGCATCAACGTCACGCACTGGACGAGCTTCAACGAAGGCGGCCACTTTGCGGCACTTGAAAGGCCTGACGATCTGGTCGGCGACATCCGCGCGTTTGCGCGCACCCTCGACTAAGCGGTCAGGTTACGGCCCATCTCGAGATATTTGGCGCGCCGTTCGCTGCGCAACTGATCGCCGGGAACGCGGTCCATTTCCGCGAGCGAACGCGCGATCTGTTCGCCGACATTGAGAATCGTTTCCTCCGGCGCGCGATGGGCACCGCCGACTGGCTCCGGAATGATGCCGTCGATGACTTTGAGCGCGAGACAGTCTTGCGCTGAGATACGCATGGCGGCGGCGGCGTCCTGCGTCTTCTCTGGCTTGCGCCACAGGATCGAGGCACAGCCCTCCGGCGAGATCACCGAATAGACTGAGTGCTCGAGCATGAAGACCCGGTTAGCGGTTGCGATCGCGAGCGCTCCGCCGGAGCCGCCCTCTCCAATGATCGTCGCGACAAACGGCACGCGCAGATCGAGACCCGCCTGCGTCGAGCGTGCGATGGCTTCGGACTGTCCGCGTTCCTCGGCGGCGACGCCGCTATAGGCGCCCGACGTATCGACGAGGGACACGACCGGCAAGCCGAAGCGGTTTGCCATCTCGAACAGGCGCTCGGCCTTGCGATAGCCCTCCGGCATCGCCATGCCGAAATTGTGCTTGAGGCGCGACTTGGTATCGTTGCCTTTCTCGTGACCGATCACTGCCACCGCACGGCCGCGAAACCGCGCCAGCGCGGCGATGATGGCGTGATCGTCGGCGAAGGAACGATCGCCGGCGAGCGGCGTGTATTCGTCGAACAAGTGGCGGACATAGTCCAAGAGATGCGGGCGGCCGGGATGGCGGGCAACCAGCACCTTCTGCCAGGGCGACAACTTGGAATAGATGTCGCTGAGCATGCCGTCGGCGCGAGATTGCAATCGGCCGACCTCGGCCTCGATCTGCATCGCCGGATCTTCCTCGGCGAGCTTGCGCAGCTCCACGATCTTGCCTTCGAGTTCGGCGATGGGTCGTTCGAATTCGAGATAGGTGTGCATGAACGCTCGTATCGGAAACGGAAGAGCCGGGCCTTTACGGGCTCCTGGAAGCCTGCGAACGGCCCCAGGGCGGTCGACAGGCCGCCCCCTGATATGCGCTTTTGCAGTCACAAATCCAGAGGCTCGGCCGTCTTCATGCTGTAACCTGGGAAATGGCCATGTTTACACGCGCACTTCTCCTGGTTTTGGGCCTTTTTCACGCCGCCAATGGGCTGTTCATGCTGGCGCTGCCGGCACAATGGGCGGCGGGTGTTGTGCACAACCCATCGCCGAACCACCTCGAGTTCCACTTCATTGCCGACATTGGCATGGCATTTCTTGCAAGCGGCGTAGCACTGGTCTGGAGCGCGCGCCGGGGCCGGTCTTTCGCGCCTTGGGCCATCGCGGGTGCGGCATGGCCGGCGCTGCATGCGCTCATCCATGTGCGCGAGTGGGTGATGATGGGGATGCCCGCGACGACCACCGACATGCTGAACGAAGGAATCGGGGTCATTCTCGTCGGAGTCGCCGGCGTGGCCTCGCTTGGCTCCGGCAGCGCCAAGGAAACGCCACATGATCAATCAATTCATCCATCGCTACATCCGAAAGCTGGAGCGTCGCTATGCGTACGACGCGACCTACATGCACGAGTTGGCCGATATCTCGACGTCGGCATTCAATCGCTTCGTCATCATGCAGATGTCCGGCGGACAATGGGGCGGCGGCGCGCCCAAGGATGCGTTGTTCGCTTCGGGGATCGCCGGCGCCTTGGTGGAAGATTGCGGCCCCTGCGTACAAATCGCGTCCGACATGGCTGTCGAAGCCGGCGTCTCACCGGATACCATCCGCAATTTGTTGTCGGGAACGCGAAGCAATTCAGATGCGCAACTGGGTTTTGACTACGGCCTCGCGTTGCTCCACGGGACCGACCACCTCGATCAACTGCGCGAGACGGTTGTTTCCAAGTGGGGCAAGAAGGCGCTGATCGCGCTCTCCCTGCATGTCATGGCCGGGCGGAACTATCCCGTGCTCAAACGCGCGATGGGACATGCCAAGACCTGCCAACGCGTGCGCATCGGCACCGACGAGATAGCGGTCGACCAAACTTTGAAGGCCGCATGACGGTCGATCGTCTTAATACGTTCGAAGCGCAGCGCGCTCATCTGCTGGCGATCGCGTATCGCATGCTGGGCGAGATGAGCGCTGCAGAGGATGTGGTGCAGGAAGCGTGGCTCCGATGGCAGCGGCCGGATCCGGACGAAGTGCGCGATCCGCGCGCCTGGCTCTCCGCTGCGACCGTCAGACTGTCGCTCGACGCGCTTCGCAAAGCGCGTGCTCGCCGCGAAACCTATGTCGGGCCGTGGCTCCCCGAACCGATCCTGCCCGACATGCGTGCGCTGGCCGCGGATGCGGCGGCTTCGCGCGCTGAGCTTGCTTCCGATCTGTCGCTCGCCCTGCTGCATGTGCTGGAGCGGTTGTCTCCGGAAGAACGCGCCGCCTTTATCCTGCACGATGCCTTCGACTGCGACTATCCGACCATTGCCCGCACGCTTGAGAAGAGCGAGCAGGCGTGCCGCAAACTCGTGTCGCGGGCGCGCGAGCGCGTGAGGGCCGATCGGCCGCGTCATTCGGTGACAAAGGAACATCATCGCGCGCTGGTCGAGAAATTCATCCATGCCGCAGCCAACAACGATCCGAACGCGCTTTCGAGCCTTCTGGCCAGCGACGTCGTGCTCTATTCCGATGGCGGAGGTCGCGCCGCAGCGGCGCTCAATCCGATCTACGGCACCGACAAGGTCATCCGTTTTGGGCTGGGCGTGATGCGGAAATTCGCACCGGCCGAAGGCTTCAACTTGGAGTTCACCGACATCAACGGTGCGCCGGGCTATCTGCTCCGGACAAAGGAAGGCGTGCACACCGCGCTGACGATGGAATTCGACGGCGAGCGCATTAGCGCGATCTATCTGGTGCGCAACCCCGACAAGCTCGGCCGCGTCAGCCGCCCGTCTTCTCTTGGATCATCGCCATCTGCTTGACGATGACTTCGGCCTGGCGGATCGAAGCCGCATCGATCAGGACACCATTCAATGATGCCGCGCCTGACCCGGTTTTGTGGGCATCCTTCATCGACGCCAGGATTGCTTGGGCGCGTTCCACTTCCTTCTTAGGCGGCGTGAAGATTTCGTTGGCGAGTTCGACCTGGCTCGGATGGATGGCCCACTTGCCCTCGCAACCCAGGATCGCCGTCCGGTTGGCCTGCGCCCGGAAACCATCAGGGTCTTGGTAATCGCCGAACGGGCCATCGATCGCCACGATGCCGTGTGCACGGGCGGCCTGAACCAGACGAAACAAGGGATAGTGCCAAAGATCGTTCCAGTGCCGCTCACGTTTGCCCTGCTCGTCCTTGTCGGTGAGCATCACATAGTCGGCGTTGCCGCCACCGATGTTGGTCGTACGCATGCCTTGCGACGCGGCGTAGTCGGCTGCACCGAAGTGCAGGCTCTCCATGCGTTTGGATGAACCGGCGATCTCGTCGATGTTCTGCAACCCCAGAACGGACTCGATGATGACCTCGATGCCGATCTTCTTCTTGCGTCCGGCAGCTATGGAAGCCTGCGTGATCAGCCAATCGATGGCGTAGACGTCCTTCGCGTTCGCTACCTTCGGGATCATGATGGCGTCGAGCTTCTCGCCGCCCTTCTCCAGCAGCGCGATTACATCTTTGTAGCACCAGCCCGTGTCGAGGCCGTTGATGCGCACCGTGATGATCTTGCCTTTGAAGTCGATGTCGTTCAGTGCCGCCACGACGTTGTCGCGGGCCTTGTCCTTATCGGCGGGCGCCACGGCATCCTCGAGATCGAGACAGATGCAATCAGCCGCTCCGGCCGCCGCCTTCTCGAAGAAGTTCGTCTTTGAGCCCGGCACGAATAACTTGGATCGGTAGATGCGAACAGGTGCGACGCGCTCGACGGTGGTGAAACTCACGGCGTTGGCTCCGGCAATGATCGAAGCGGGGACCGTGGCGCGGGCGTGACCGCGCGTCAACTAGGGCTTCGCAGGATGGCGCGTCTTAGCCTTGCGCGACAAGGGGTGCGCGGCCTCGACCACCTCGGTCAGATGGTCCTTTGCAACATGGGTGTAGATCTGCGTGGTCGCAATGTCGGCGTGGCCCAGCATGGTCTGTATGCTGCGCAGATCCGCTCCACCTTCCACAAGGTGCGTCGCAAAGGCGTGGCGCAGCACATGCGGCGACAGCTTCTCGGGATCGAGCTTGGCCGCGATCGCCAACTGCTTGAGCATTTGATGACAACGACGGCGCGTCAAATGTCCTTCCGCTCCGCGCGAGGGAAAGAGAAACCGCTCGGCGTGTCCCCGGCGCGCTCCCGCCGGCAGAAAATCATCACGTACCTTGAGATAGTCCGCGATCTTCTGCTGAGCCGTTCGGTTGAGCGGCGCAAGGCGTTCCTTCTGGCCCTTGCCTCTGACGAGCATGAAACCGTCACGTGCCCGCGCTGCCGAAAGTGGCAGAGTCACTAGTTCCGAGACCCTAAGACCCGAGGCATAAAGAACCTCCAGTATGCAGGCGAGCCTCGCGCCTTCCGAGGATTTCGCGGCGACGTCATGCGCAGCAGCGATCAGGGCGTTCATGTCGTCATGCGACAGCGTTCGGGGCAGTGGCCGCACGCGCCTCGGTGCCTCGATCGCGTCGGTCGGGTCATCACCACGTACCTCCTCCGAATAGAGGAAGACATAAAATTGACGCAACGCAGACAAGCGCCGGGCCTGTGTCGAGCCGCTCACACCCGAACGAGAGAGAAAGGCGAGATAGGCCTTGATGTCGTCGCGGGTCGCCGAACGCATCGAGCCGGCCTTTGTCGAGAGATGAACCGAGAAATCGAGCAGATCGCGGCGATAGGCGGAAAGTGTGTTGATGCTGGCGCCACGCTCGGCGCTCATCATCTCGAGGAAGGATTCAATCAGGCTGGTGTCGCCGGCTTTCATGACAGGACCGGTTAGTTCGGAAGCCGGTCATTGGGGATGATCAGTTCAACCGGATGCTGAGCAGGCGTGACCCGGCCGCCATAGACCGTCAACCCGATCGCACCCAGAAGCACGATGGCCGCGACTCCAATCGCGACCCAAGATCCCCATCCCATGACTTCGGTGTTCCTTCGCATGACCCATTCTCCGCGCCGTTTGTGGCGGAAATCGAACCCGTCGTGCAAGTCCTGCTGGCGAGGCGGCGGTGGCGCGTGTATGCGAGGGTCATGAAACTGAACCGGACCGTGGCGCTGGTGGGAATGATGGGCGCGGGCAAAAGCTCGATCGGCCGGCGGCTGGCCGCGCGGCTCGGTGTCGTCTTTCGCGATGCCGACGTGGAAATCGAAGCGGCGGCGGGCTGTACGATTTCGGAGATATTCGACCGCTTCGGCGAACCGGCCTTCCGCGACGGCGAACGCAAGGTCATTTCCCGCCTGCTCGGCGAATCACCGCATGTGCTGGCCACCGGCGGAGGCGCGTTCATCGACACCGCGACGCACGACAAGCTCAAAGAACAGTCTGTCACGATCTGGCTGAAAGCGCCGCTCGAACTATTGCTGGCGCGGACTCAACGGCGTGACACGCGTCCGCTCTTGCGCACCGGCGACCCGCGCGCGACTCTTGAGCGACTGCTGACGGATAGGTCGCCCATTTACGCGCAAGCGGATTTCACGGTCGACAGCGAGGACGGTCCGCACACCGTGATCGTCGAGCGCATCACTACGATGCTGTCAGGCTGCGGAGCCTGGGCCGCATGAGCGATATCATTCCCGTCGGCCTTGGCGAGCGAAGCTACGAGATCCATGTCGGTCCCGGGCTTGCTGAAAACGCCGGTGTCATGCTCAAGCCGTTCGCCCGCGGCATCGTCGCCGTGGTGAGCGATACGAGTGTTGCCAAGCTGCACCTTGATAGGTTCTGCACCGTACTGCGTGCCGCGCAAATCGACGCGCGACCGATCACGATACCCAGCGGAGAGAGCACCAAGAGCTTTGCCGGGCTCGAACAGCTCTCGAGTGCGTTGCTAAACAGCGGCGTCGATCGCGGTGGACTGATCGTGGCATTAGGCGGCGGGGTGGTCGGAGACCTGACGGGACTGGCGGCAGGACTTCTCAAGCGCGGCATCGATTTTGCGCAAGCGCCAACGACGCTCCTAGCGCAGGTAGATTCCTCGGTCGGCGGCAAGACGGCGATCAACACCGCCCAGGGCAAGAATCTGGTCGGACTGTTCAACCAACCCAGGATCGTGATTGCCGACACGGATTTTCTGAAGACGCTGCCCGAGCGCGAGTTGCGCTCAGGCTATGCCGAGGTGGCGAAGTACGGCGCGCTCGGCGATGCGGCCTTCTTCGAGTGGCTGGAAGCGAACGGCGACAGGGCGTTGGCAGGAGACACTGGGGCAGTCACGCGGTGCGTGGCACATTCCTGCCGCATGAAGGCTGAGATCGTGATGCGCGACGAGCGCGAAACCGGTGACCGCGCGCTGCTCAATTTCGGGCATACATTCGGCCACGCGCTCGAGGCCGCAACCGGTTACGGCGACCGGTTGCTTCATGGCGAGGCCATCGCCATCGGCATGGCGCTGGCGTTCAAGCTCTCGGCGGAACTCGATTTCTGCAGTGGACAAGACGGCGAGCGATTTGTCCGCCACCTGAAGGCATGCGGCTTGCCCGTCGCGTTGGATGACATTCCCGGCGCGCGCCCGACCGCCGATGAACTCCTCACGCACATGGCGCACGACAAGAAATCCAAGGACGGCAAATTGACGTTCGTGCTGGCGCGCGCCATCGGCGAGGCATTCGTCACGACCGATGTGCCGCCTGCCTCGCTTCGCAAGGTCCTGGCCGGCTGACGTTTGGGCCGCTGGTCCCCTGCCCCGGGGGATGACATTCTATCCCCACGCCAAGAAGTGAGAGTTTGCGATGACATTAATACTCATCTCTTTTGCGCCGATCGCCCTTTTGTTGGCGTTCGGTGCGTTCTTCTCAGGCTCCGAGACTGCGTTGACCGCCGTTTCCCGCGGTCGGATGCATCAACTTGAAAAGGACGGTTCGCGTTCCGCCAGGGACGTCAATCGTCTGGTGTCGGATCGCGAGCGGCTGATCGGGGCGCTTCTGCTCGGCAACACCTTCGTCAACATCCTGGCGTCGTCCATCGCCACCATGGTGCTCGAATCGCGCTTCGGCTCGCGCACCGTCTTCGTGGCGACGGCTGTGATGACGATTTTGATCCTCATTTTCGCGGAAGTACTACCCAAGACCCTGGCCATCGCTCGTACGGATCGATTCGCACTGACGGTCGCCACTCCGGTCAGGTTGATCGTGAGCGTCCTGGCGCCGGTGGTCAATGCCGTCCAATACCTCGTCTGGCGGGTACTTGCGCTCTTCGGTGTCCGCCAGCAGGACATCGAGGACGTGCAGGCGCATGAGGAGATCCGCGGCACCGTCGACCTGCACCATAAGGAAGGCGCGGTCGAGCGCGAACATCGCGACATGATCGGCGGCATTCTCGATTTGCGCGAGCTGCAGATCGGCGACGTCATGATTCATCGGAAAAAGATGATCAGCATCGACGCCGACCTGCCGCCCCAGGAAATTCTGGACGCGGTACTTGATTCCAAGCACACGCGCTTGCCGCTCTGGCGCGAGCAGCCCGAAAACATCGTTGGCGTGCTGCACACCAAAGACATCGTCCAGGCCGTCATCGAGCGTAAAGGTTCGATAGAAGGCGTGGACGTGGCTCAACTTGCGACCCCGCCGTGGTTCGTTCCCGAGACGACGACACTGGTCGAGCAACTCAACGCCTTCCGCGATCGGCGGAGTCACTTCGCGCTCGTCGTTGACGAATACGGTGTGCTTCAGGGACTCATCACGCTGGAAAACATCCTGGAACAAATCTTCGGCGATATACCCGATGAAGACGAAGAAGAAGGACGGCCCGACGTACGACGCCGTCCCGACGGCTCATATCTCGTCGAGGGCACGGTTCCAATTCGCGAACTCAATCGCGACCTCGACTGGAACCTGCCGGACAACGAGGCGACCACGATCGCGGGGCTGGTCATCCACGAAGCGCGCACCATTCCGGAGCCCGGCCAGCGCTTCGCATTCTTCGGCTATCAATTCGAAATCCTGCGCCGTCAGAGAAATCAGATCACGGCGCTGAGGATCGTTCCACCGGCGAACGTGACGCCAAAGGTTAGTGTTCCTGCCAAACCTCCGCTGGCGTGAGCGTCGTCAGCGAGAGAGCGTGAATGCCGTCGGCGCGCAACTCCGCGGAAAGGGCTGCGTAGACGCGGCGCTGCCGTTCGACACGCGACAATCCTTCGAACGTCTCGGAAACAATTCTGACGTTGAAATGCGTTTGTCCTCCCGGTCGCGCGCCCGAGTGGCCGGCGTGCCTGGCGCTGTCGTCCTCGACCACAAGTTCCTTCGGAGCGAAAGCCGAAGTCAATTTCTCGCGGATCGTCGCGGCGACCGTCATCCAATGAGCGTTTCATGCCTTCGCCTGCGTAAGTCAAGCAATACGTTTTCTTTGTTTTTTCACGCTTCGACCCCATAATCGATCCATGGCAGCGGCCAGCAAGGGATCAAGATTCAAAGCCGACATCCGCATCAAGCCGGAAGGCAAGCGCGCGGAGCCGGAAAAGCGCAAGCGCGCGTGCGCCCGCACGGGCTGCGAAGGCGAAGGCAACTATCGCGTCACGCGCAGCCGGGAGAATCTCGGCGAGTACATTTGGCTCTGTCTCGAACACGCCCGCGAGCACAACGAGTCGTGGGACTTCTTCCGCGGCATGGATGAGAAGGCAATCGAATCCTTCCGTAACGATGCCGTCACTGGGCATCGTCCGACCTGGCCGCTCGGCAAGCGCACGGCTCGTATGCACAATCCCCATGGCATACGCGTCGAAGACGATTACGGAACGTTTCCGGGCGAGTCGGACGTGCAGGGTCCACGCCGGCCTGAGCGCACTTTGACGCGACTTCAGATCATGGCGTTCGACACGCTCCACCTGCCTCACGGCGCCACCTTGATAGAGATCAAGGCGCGGTATAAGGAACTTGTGAAGCGGTATCATCCCGACGCGAACGGCGGCGATCGGGGCGCCGAAGAGCGTCTGAAGCAGGTTATCAAAGCCTATGGCGTGTTACGCGCCTCCGGCATGACCTAAAGGGGCTCCAGCGCCCCAGCCACACGCGCCGGTTTATTCCCGCGAGCGAGTATATTGAGCCGGACGAAAATCATGACGATTGAACAGAAGATCCTCGATCCTGCGGCGATGCCCGACACGACCGTCGATGTAGCCGCCGTGTTCGGTATCGAAACCAAGATGAAGGTGCCTGCGTTCAAAACGCGCAACGAGCACGTTCCCGATCACGACCCGGCCTATCGTTTCGATCGCGAAACGACGCTCGCCATTCTCGCAGGGTTTGCCTTCAACCGCCGCGTCATGATCCAGGGCTATCATGGCACGGGAAAATCGACGCACATCGAGCAGGTGGCATCCCGCCTGAACTGGCCCTGCATTCGCATCAACCTGGATAGCCACATCAGCCGTATCGACCTGATCGGCAAGGACGCGATCGTTCTGAAAGACGGCAAACAGGTGACAGAATTTCGCGAAGGCTTGCTGCCCTGGTGTCTGCAGCATCCGGTCGCACTCGCGTTCGACGAATATGACGCGGGGCGTCCCGACGTGATGTTCGTGATCCAGCGCGTGCTGGAAGTTCAGGGCAAACTGACACTGCTTGACCAGAACAAGGTCATTCGCCCGCATCCCGCGTTTCGCCTTTTTTCGACGACGAACACGATCGGCCTCGGCGACACGACCGGCCTTTATCACGGTACGCAGCAGATCAACCAGGGTCAGATGGACCGCTGGAGCATTGTGACGACACTCAACTATCTGAGCCACGATTCCGAAGTCGACATCGTCCTGGCGAAAGTGCCGTCTTATGCCGCGACACCCGAGAAGAAAAAACAAATCAGCGCGATGGTTCGCGTCGCCGACATGACGCGCAATGCGTTCATCAATGGCGACCTGTCGACGGTGATGAGCCCGAGAACCGTTATCACCTGGGCCGAAAATGCCGAAATCTTCCACGATGTCGGTTTCGCCTTCCGCCTGACGTTCCTCAACAAATGCGATGAGTTGGAACGTGCCAGCGTGGCGGAGTTCTACCAGCGCTGCTTTGGCGAAGACCTGCCGGAAAGCGCGGCCAAAGTGTTGGTGACGTGAAGCCGGAAAATCCGTCGGAACCGTTCAAACGCGCAGTCGGTACCGCGGTGCGGGCCTTGTCCGGCGAGCCGGAACTCGAAGTCACCTTCAGCGCCGAACCGCCGGCCCTACGCGGTCTCAAAGCGCGCCTGCCATTGCCGTCACGCAATCTACCGCCGAGCGAAGTAGCCGTGGTGCGTGGCGCCGGCGACGCCTATGCGCTCCGCCGAGCCCACCACGAAGACAAGGTGCACGACCAGTTCAAGCCGCAATCCGCAGACGCCGCATCGGTGTTCGAAGCCGCCGAACAAGCGCGCGTCGAAGCCATCGGCTCCATCGCCATGAAAGGCGTCGCCGAGAATCTGGCAGCTGGGCTCGAACAACGCCTGACCCAGCGCGGCCTGACCAAGGCGCGGTTGAAAGCCGATGTTCCCATCGCAGATGCGTTGGGACTGATGGTACGCGAAAAATTGACCGGCACGCCGCCACCGGAGGCCATGAAGTATGCCGTGGATCTCTGGCGCCCCTTCATCGAGGAGAATGCCGGCAAGGATCTTGAGAGACTTGGCACCGCGCTACGCAACCAGGCCGCCTTCGCCAAACTGACGCGCACGATCCTGCGCGATCTGAAGCTGAGCGACGAATTCGACGCTGACGAGGCCTCCGACGATTCCGGCGAGGGCGAGAACGCGGAAAACCAGGAACAGGGCGAGGAGCAGGACTCCTCGAGCGAGTCGCAATCAAGCGAAGCCGATCTCCAGGAATCGGAGGGCGAGGAAGGCGACGAAGATGCCGCCGAAGTGCGTGCCGAGCAGACCGACGAGATGTCCGACGCCGAGGAGCCTGAAGACGGCATGAAGCCGCATCGTCCAGAGCAGCCGTTCAGTCATCAGAACGAATGGGGCTACAAGGTCCATACCCTGCAATTCGACGAACAAGTCCCCGCGACGGAACTTTGCGATCCGGATGAGCTTGGCCGTCTGCGCAACTTCCTCGACCAGCAGCTGCAGGCAATGCAGGGCGTGGTCTCCCGTCTCGCCAACAAGCTGCAACGTCTGCTGATGGCGCAGCAGAACCGCTCCTGGGAATTCGATATCGAAGAAGGCATGCTCGATACCTCGCGCCTGCCGCGCATCATCATCGATCCGATGTACCCACTCTCGTTCAAACGCGAGAAGGACATGACGTTCCGCGACACCGTCGTGACGCTTTTGCTCGACAATTCAGGTTCGATGCGCGGACGGCCGATCATGGTCGCGGCGATGTGCGCGGACATTCTGGCGCGAACGTTGGAACGGTGCGCGGTGAAAACGGAAATACTCGGCTTCACCACGCGCGCCTGGAAGGGCGGGCAGTCACGCGAAAAGTGGATCGCAGACGGCAAGCCGCCGCATCCTGGGCGCCTCAACGATCTGCGCCACATCATCTACAAGGATGCGGACGAACCCTGGCGGCGGGCGCGCAAAAGCCTCGGACTGATGATGCGCGAGGGCCTGCTCAAGGAGAACATCGACGGCGAGGCTTTGATGTGGGCGCACAACCGGATCGTCGGGCGCCCCGAGCAACGCAAGATCTTGATGGTGATTTCCGACGGCGCACCGGTCGACGATTCGACGTTATCTGTGAACGCCGGTAACTATCTCGAGCGGCATCTTCGGCGCGTCATCGAGGAGATCGAGGAAAAATCGGACGTCGAATTGACGGCGATTGGAATCGGCCACGACGTCACGCGCTACTACCGCAAGGCCGTCACGATCGTGGATGCCGAGCAACTCGGCGGCGCGATGACTGAACAGCTGATTGGTCTTTTCCATGAAGAGAAGGGCCATGAGGGCCATACGCGGGCGCCGAAACGGGTCGCCGGGCCGCGCCACACGCCGAAGCATGTTCCTCACTGAATTGGACTAATAGCCGCCGAAGCCCGGCAACGGCGGAACGCTGGAACGCAAGAGCCAGTAGGGCAACAGACCCGCGACAGCCGCGAGGACGAGAACACCGGCGTGGATTCTCATATGTTCGCCCCAGTACACACCCGAACCCGCATAGTCGGCGGGATAGAACAGCAACACAAAGCTTGCGCCGGCGACGATGTAGCCGATCAACGGCGCTCTCCACCATTGCGCGCCACGCGAGCCGTCGAACGCGATGATTGAAAGAAATCCCGATGCCAGGAAGGCGATGACAAACGCCATGCTTTCACGCATCGATGGTAGCGATGGCACTGGCAACAATTGCTGCTGCTGAACGAACAAAATCGCGCCGCATAGCCCCAGTGACAACACGATCTGCGCGAAGGCGTAATCGGGTCCGTAACGCCGATTGGTCAGTTGGATTGTGACAAATGCGAGCGCGAGCAAAACGTGACTCCAACTGAACCATGCACCTTTGGAGTCGGCGAAGATCGCGAGCGGTTGACCCAGGAGGTGATGCATCACGACGAGCAAACCGGACAGCGTGAAGAGAGGTAGAAAGATTCTCGCGGCAGCCCGACCGGCCGACACATCCTCCGTGGCACTCCAAGCTGGAAATTCTGCCGCCCGCACGACACCCCGCCCGCACCAGCGCCTTGTCCATGGCACAACGTGGACTCTAGGCAGGTGGCGAATCAGGAGCCATGCCCGCGCACTTGCGAGACTTAGTATATTTTGAGCGGCTTACGTGGTGTTGTTAAGCGGCCGTCCGTGCCATTTTTTTGGCAATCGCGCGCTTCAGGCGAAGCGCTTTGGGCGACAGAGCCGCTGGCTTCGCCTTCAGAAGATATGGATCGAGTCCACCAGTCTTATCGACCGAGCGCAGCGCGTTCATGCTGATTTTGAGGCGATAAGAGTTACCCAGGACCTCGCTGGCCAGGGCAACGTCGTGCAAATTCGGGCGGTAGACCCGCTTTGTCTTATTGTTGGCGTGGCTGACGTTGTTGCCAACCAAGACGCCTTTACCGGTCAATTCGCAGCGGCGGGCCATAGTCTTCTCACCAAAAAGAGGGGCTCTCATAAGGGGACCGCTTTGTCCGGTCAAGCTGGCTCCGGGCCTTTTGCCGGCAGGATGGACCACACTAGGTTTCGCGCCGCGCCGTACGGCGTCGCTGTCCCTTCTTTGACCGCGATTTCCAGGACCCGGGCCTCGGCGGACAGCTTGTCATCGTTGAGGATTTTCTCGTCGATCAAGGCTTGAACCTCTGACCAGAACCAGCGCCTTGCCTGCTCGGCGCGCAGCCGCGCCAAGCGGCTGTCAGCCATGAGCGCCGCGTGGATTGCTGCGATTTCATTCCAAGTTGCGGCGATACCCATGCCTTCTATCGATGACACTGAAAGCACTTTGGGTGAGAGGCCGACGTGCTTCGGCCGCATGAGGTGGAATGCCATCTGGTAGCTTGCAACTGCGCGACGTGCCGCCGGCAGCAGATCGCCGTCCGCCTTGGTGACGATCAGCAGGTCGGCAAGTTCCATCACGCCGCGCTTGATCCCCTGAAGCTCGTCGCCACCACCAGGTGACGCGAGAAGAACAAAGAGGTCCGTCATGTCCGCAACCGCGGCTTCGGATTGCCCAACACCAACTGTTTCGACAAGTACGACATCAAATCCAGCCGCTTCGGCGATCAGCATGGACTCGCGCGTTCGCCGCGCGACGCCGCCAAGCGTCGTGCCTGCCGGGGACGGCCTGATGAAAGCGTTGGGATCGCGCGACAGTTTCTCCATGCGCGTTTTGTCGCCGAGAATTGAACCGCCCGATCGGCGCGACGACGGATCGATGGCGAATACGGCAACTCTTTTGCCGATGCCTGTCAGATATTGCCCGAATGCCTCGATAAAAGTGGACTTGCCGACGCCCGGCGCACCGGAAATTCCAATGCGGATCGCCTGTCCCGTCCGCGCCAATATTGACGCTAACAGCTGTTCGGCCGCGCTCTGGTCGATTGGCCGCGTCGATTCAACCAGAGTGATCGCACGCGCCAATGCCCGCCGATCGCCTACCAGAACGGCTTCCGCAATCGCCTTCCCTGGTGTACCTGTCGCGCGACGGCTAGGCGGTGTCATAATTGGACCATAGTCGTTTCAGAGCGTTCGCGCCGCCAATTAAAACCCTTGGAGAATAGCAGTGCGTCTGAGTTCACTCATTCTCGCTTTTCTTGCCGCGCTTGCGATCACACAGGCCGCCTACGCCGCCGGCGGCGCCGGCTCCGAAGCGCCCGCCATAACAGGCTCGCAGCTGCAGATGGCCATGACGCTTTATGCCGGCGGCGTGACGCTCGGCAAGGTCGACCTCAATGCGACGATTCGCGGTGACCAATATCACGCGGTCTCGAATCTTCAGACCGGCGGCGTGGTGAATGCTTTCTGGCAATCCCAAATCCAGGCGACATCCACGGGTACGGTCGCGTCAAAAGCATTGCGGCCCTCGCTCTACGATTCCTTCTACACCGGCCGCTCGGACAAGAAGCAGGAAGTTTCGCTCACCTATGACGATAACGGACCCGTGCGCCTCTATGCCGATCCTCCTTACAGCACGACCGGATATGAGGTGTCGGCGGACCAGCAGAAGGCGACCTTCGATCCGCTGAGTGCGATCACCTATCTGGTTTCAGGAGTTGGTGCAGCGGCGGACAATCCTTGTGCAGTTGTGATACCGGTCTTCGATGGCAGGCGGCGATACAACATCGAAATCTCGAAGATCAAAGACACGAACGTCTCCATGGACAACGGGCTCTACAAGGGACACGCCCTGCTCTGTCAAATAAAGTATCGGCAGCTGGCCGGTTTCAAGCCAAAGGTCATCAAGGAAGGCGCCAGCTTTCCGACCATCAACGCCTGGGTCGTCACATTTCCGAGTGCGGTGACCGGTCACGACTATGTCGTCCCGCTGCGCGTCTGGGCCGAGACTTCTTATGGCGTCATTGCAGCAGTCGCCACGACACTTAAGATCGACGGTTCGCCGCCCAAGCATCAGGGTTGATGTCGATCGGCTACTCCGCCGCGTGATCGAGGCGGCGCGTGCGGATCAATTTCAAAACTCTGCGCGCGGCATCGGGAATGTTGGTACCCGGACCGAAGATCGCGGCGACACCCGCCTTCTTCAACCGCTCATAGTCCTGCGCCGGGATCACGCCACCGACCACGACGAGAATGTCGTCCGCCTTCTGCTTCCGCAACGCCTCGATCAGTTGCGGCACGAGCGTGAGGTGGCCCGCGGCCTGACTGGAAACCCCGATGACATGAACGTCCGCGTCGACCGCGTCCTTTGCGACTTCGTCTGGCGTCTGGAATAGCGCGCCGATATCGACATCGAAGCCGAGATCGGCAAACGCGGTGGCGATGACCTTGGCGCCGCGGTCGTGGCCGTCCTGGCCCATCTTGGCGACGAGCATGCGCGGGCGTCGCCCCTCTTCCTTTGCAAAAGCTTCGACCTCTCCGCGAATGGCGCCGAATTCGTTGTCGCCTTCGTATTGCGCGCCGTACACGCCCGAGATCGAACGGATCTCGGCACGATGTCGGCCAAACACGCTCTCCATCGCATCGGAGATTTCGCCGACGGTTGCGCGGGCGCGCGCCGCCTCTATGGCGAGTTCGAGCAGATTGCCCTTGCCTTTCGCCCCTGTGGCGAGCGCTTCCAGCGAGGCTTTCAATTTTGCGGGGTCGCGCTTCGCCTTGACCGATTTGAGCCGCGCGATCTGGGATTCCCGAACCTGCGCGTTGTCGATGGCACGGACTTCCAATTCGTCCTCTTTGGCAGGCTGAAATTTGTTGACGCCGACGATCACGTCCTCGGCCTTGTCGATGCGCGCCTGTCGACGTGCGGCCGCTTCTTCGATGCGAAGCTTGGGAATTCCGGCTTCGACGGCTTTCGTCATGCCGCCCATGGCTTCGACGTCGTCGATCACGCCTCGCGCGGCGGTCGCCAAGGAATGCGTGAGCGCCTCGACATAAAAGGAGCCGCCCAAGGGATCCACGACCTTGGTGATGTGACTCTCGTTCTGCAGGATGAGCTGCGTGTTGCGCGCAATGCGGGCAGAAAACTCCGTCGGAAGCGCAATCGCTTCGTCGAAGGAATTTGTGTGCAACGACTGCGTCCCACCCAGCACGCTGGCCAGCGCTTCGATCGTCGTGCGCACGATGTTGTTGTAGGGATCCTGCTCGGTCAGCGACACGCCGGACGTCTGGCAATGCGTGCGCAACATCAGGCTTTCAGGATTCTTCGCACCAAATCCTTTCATGATCTGCGACCACAGCAGACGCGCGGCGCGCAGCTTGGCCACTTCCATAAAGAAGTTCATGCCGATGCCGAAGAAGAACGAGAGGCGCGGCGCAAACGCATCGACATCGAGCCCCTTGGCCAACGCTGCCCGGACATATTCGATTCCATCGGCCAGCGTGTAGGCCAGTTCCTGCACCGCCGTCGCGCCGGCTTCATGCATGTGATAGCCGCTAATCGAGATCGAATTGAACTTCGGCATTTTCTTCGCCGTGTACTCGATGATGTCGGCGACGATACGCATGCTCGGTGCCGGCGGATAGATGTAAGTGTTGCGCACCATGAATTCTTTCAGGATGTCGTTCTGAATCGTACCGGACAGCTTTTCGCTCGGCGTGCCCTGCTCTTCGCCCGCGACGATGAAATTCGCCATGATCGGAATGACAGCACCGTTCATGGTCATTGACACGCTCATCTTGTCGAGCGGGATTCCAGCAAACAGAATTTTCATGTCTTCGACGGAATCAATCGCGACTCCTGCCTTTCCGACGTCGCCGGCCACGCGCGGATGATCGCTGTCGTAACCGCGATGTGTCGCGAGATCGAACGCCACGGAGAGACCCATCTGGCCGGCTTCGAGATTCTTGCGATAGAAGGCGTTGGACTCTTCGGCCGTTGAAAATCCGGCATATTGACGAATGGTCCACGGCCGGCCTGCGTACATGGTCGAACGCACGCCGCGCATATAGGGCAATTGGCCGGGCAGCGAATTGGCCGCCTCGAAGCCCTCAAGATCGGCCGCCGTGTAGAGCGGCTTGACCTCAAAACCCTCCGGGGTCGACCAGTTCAGCTCCGAGAGCGGACGATCGCGCAGCTCCTTTTGGGCGGCTCTTGCCCACTCCGGCGGTGTCTTCGGATCCATGCATTGTCACCATACTCGTGCGGTCCCGTTTTGCCCCAATATTGCGGCTGCGAGAAGTGGGCCACCGGCCGTCGCATCAGCGTCGTAATTTGTCCGGGTACGGATGGTTCGGTGGATAAGCTTGCGCGACTCCATGGCTCGCAACATTCACAAGATGTTGTGGCACGCGAGACCGCGTTATCCACTAAATGCATGAGAACGAAGGATGATATTAAAACAGTTAGTGATTCGGACGTTGTTTGTTCCGTTCCTG